>JAABUW010000165.1_pt1 | contig 141327 bp, 148 predicted proteins | sample 5560081 | NCBI WGS metagenome assembly JAABUW01 (sample SAMN10711882, study PRJNA513363) | rock metagenome | isolation source: Antarctica rocks | place: Antarctica: Victoria Land, Knobhead sud
ACCCTAAAATAATCGAGTAGTGAGTAGCACCCTCACTACTCTACTCGAGTAGCGAGTAGCGGTTATACTACTCGATTAGTCGAGTATTTACCACAGAGCGTCAATCCTCAACGAGTTGTGTCTTGAGCAGGCATCTTGTCGCAAAGTTCTTGGAATATCCATGAAAGTTGGCTGTATTCAAATTGCAGGCAAAACCATTAGACACAAGGAAGCGCAACTTGCAGTGCATCTCGGATGGCAGATACCATAGCAGCGAGAAAATTTTCTTTATGTAATGAGCGATCGTTGTCTCGACGAGACCTCGACGTGCTACTGAACGGGGACTACCAAAACTCTTTTGACGCGCAAGACTATTTTTCCGATACAAGCAACAGTCACGTCTTCGAGGTAATCTGCGGCATTGGTTCATTCAGGTTAGACCTGAACGACGAAGGATTAAGTGAGATAATAGACGTTAGTTGAAGCCGGTCATGTATACTTAAGTTTCGGCGCTCCCGTGAACTAATTGTCTTTTTAGAATGACCGGACTGCAAAGTATGATTTTAGGATCATGTAAGTCGAGGGTCGATTCTCACGTTCTCACGGCAAACTTGCGCACAAGCGATGCCAATCCGACTGAATCTAATCAACTTGTAGATTTATCGACTGCATTCAGAAGGACCAGGAAAAACTCTCTATTACTTCAAAGCTTCTGCGCGCGATTTTTGACGCATACGACATCTCGCCGCGCTTCGCAGGCTTCATTTCTCGTCAGCACATGCCAGGAAGTGCGACGGAATTTGACAAAGCGACGTTCGAGCCGAGCAGCCATGGTAGGTCTGTATCCAGTCTTGTCTTCGTCTATCTGACCGATGCAGAATTATGGTATTCAGCTGTCATTCGCTCAAACTGGCTTCATGGCGACGAAACAGCGCGCGACCTATCTCGTAAAGTGGCTGACTGGAGGCGTTTCTCTCTGTGGTCAAAGCACAATCTATCCAGCAAAAGGTCGAATGTCGTTGTAATGGGATGCCCGCCACAAATGCGACAAAATTTCGCGTCGCTTTTTCTGGGAGAGAATGGACTCCAGTTGCAGCGACACCCAATGCTCATGCATGCCTACTTTGCTCGAAATCTTCTCTTACGTACTTATGACTTCTTGCAGGAATTTTCGGATCATTTGTATGATTGGGTAAGTCGGTCCCTGCCCGGGGTGCTCAGGCAGCATGGCGAGGAGCATGACACCACCAAACTAATATCAGGTGCTTGACTAGGAATTCAAAGCCAAAGGATTGCAATCGACGGAAGACTGCACGCGAAGGGTGCAAGCATTTCTAGCACTCTCAAGGCAGATACAACAGATCGCCACAGATTACGACGTCCTTGAAGCTACCCTAGAACACCTGCAAAAAGAGCACCAATGGTTTGAGGGAATCATAGTCGGAAAACCTGTAAACCTCCAAGCAGGAGATCAGGCGAGATCTACCATACAGGACGAGATAGAGCTTCGAGCACCGCTCCAAGAAATTTTCGATTCCTACCTTCGAGAAGCGAAGCTTATTCGCACGTACAGCAGCCTTTATGACGAAAGGGCAAAGATCGGTGTTAGCGAAGGTTTTGCTATGGTGAACCAGCGAGACGCGGAAGTACGTAAGCAAGCCCTCAGGCCAAATACCGGCTAACACAGTGCGGCCAGGTCAATCTCAAAACAGCCACGGAGTCTACCCAGATAGCGCGGGCTTCTCACCAAGACAGCCGATCGTTGCGCATTATCCAGGTCTTGTCTGTGCTTTTCCTACCTGCATCATTTGTTAGCAGCATTTTTGGTATGGGATTCTTTAACACATCTCCAGGTGCTGATGGTCAGCCTGTTTTGCTTATCAGCAGAGACTGGTGGCTTTATGTCGCAGTTAGCGTTCCCTTAACAGTTATTTGCCTATTAGTTCTGGGAGGCTTCAACGTGGCCTCTAAAACTATGAAGAAACGTAGCATAAGACACTTTGATTTGGAGAAGGTAGCCTCGGAACAAAATAAAGAGGACTGAACCAATGACGAAGCGTTCGCCATTTGTATGTCACACTGTGAGATGTGCGCCGGTTCTGGTAGCTCAGCAGACAGAAGAGAGCTTGGGATTCTTAAACAGAAATCAGTCAACTTCAGTGAAGGATACCGCTACATAAAGAGGGAAGGTTCGACGAAACTAGAATTCGATGAGAAGAAAGGCTCAGCGTCGAAAGAGAGAAAAGCTTAACCCAGTGACCGGCGCGTCAACGAAGCTCACCTGATTATCCTTTTGGCGCCATAGCCAGGTTTCTTTCCATGGTCTTGTTCATGGCCATGTTTCCCTCCTAGAGCACCGCATACTGTCCAGGAGCGGGTACGGTCAATCGAATATGTTGTTCAACCGTACGTGAACTACTAAGTATTCTCTATTCCTGTCCTCATTGTAAAAACATACGTCACCCATGGTTTAATTCCTCGGGGGTCGAGCTCTAGCCTATCAACCTGCAATCCCTAGGGGTGGGTACGCGGAATAGTCCCCGGAAGGGCCCCCAGATGTGTCCCTAGACTTGTGCCTTAGAGAGACCAGCTGAATACGAGTAGACAAAAAGCCACGTCATACCATGACAGACAGCATAGTCGCATTTCCGATCAGTAGCTCGCAACCACCTCAATTGCAGTCATAGCAGGTGTGGCAATGCCCGCCCTTGAGCATTGAGCCTAGACATGGCCAATGTTGAGAAATCTCTATAGATTCTCGGTGAACGACTCTAATGCAAATTGTTCAACACCGGCTTTATGATTTGAATGGCGGACGATAGAAGGATTCACCCCTCAACCGGCCACACCCCTCAGTCGGCCACTCTACTATAACTCCTCAAACAGCCGTTTTGATATCAGGACCCCGAGTACAAAATTGTAGCAATAACTAATTGCTATGATTTTCGTACCCAAATATTTGTTCATACTTGTGTGGTTCGTAAAATATAGTGATTAATCGCCTACCCCCTAAGAGATCCCTAGAGCTAGAGCCCGGAGAAAAAAAACCAACGATTCCCGGGTACCTAGCCCTACAGGGTGGCCGACCGAGGGGTGTGGCCGGTTGAGGGGTGAATCCTTCTAAGGCAAGATAGGACAAAGAAGCCACGAAAATATTTTTAGGGTTTTGCTGCCGCTTGGTTGAGCTCGGGCGGCTGAGTCCCCAAAGAGCGCCCGGAAGGGTCACTTAGAGCTGGTTATCTAGGTGGCAGGACGACTGCCTAGAATGTACTAGTCCCATACCCATCTCCAGGGCGCTCCTTAGGGGCTCCTCGGCCCCGTATAGCTATCCGACCTGGGAGCCTGTTGGAGCCGGGGTGGAACCTTCTACGGGAGGGCAAAATCGCCAGTACGCATGATAGCGTTCAGACTTGCTATATACCAAGCAACCAAGAAGTCATTATGGTCTGGATCTTCGTTCAGTCGCGGTCTACTCAGGTCCGGGAATCAAATGTGTCGAAAGGTTCCATCGCCGCATTCGCAGTACACTTTCCAGCTTGATAAAGACTGTACCAATGCACGAGGAGGATGCTTGGAGGAAGCTCCCAGTGTCATGAACTGGCTGCTTGTAAAGTGCCAGAAATATCACAGCCGGGTCCTAAATAATGGACATGTGGATCGAGCATGCGCGAGTCTCAAGCACCTGCCACCAAGCCTTCAATAGAATACTCAATCAGGAGAGACTCATACGCGCAAGACCCTTGTTGAGAGTCTCCAAAACAGGCAGATCACAGATACCCTGCTCGATGAACGTACCGCTGCTGATTCTGTGGGCTTCCAGGAACTTCATTCTCCACGAGGATAGGACTCCTCCGCTGTCAACGCTCATATTCTCAATGAATAGATCTATGATACCTCCACTTCGCAAGCCCTTCTTCCCCCCCACAATAGCCTCTATCCTTTGATGGCCTACGGGCGGGCGTGCAATTTGGAGCAACGAAATCACATGGATCACCAGCGACCCGACTTCCAGCAGCGAGAACTGGAGCTATCGGTAGGACCAGGAAAAAATGAGCGCGGACTTCGGGATGGACTCAGGGGAATGAGAATCTAGCAATGGTACCTCTTAGTGGCTCATAAATGACATGATCAATCCTTTTGGTTTTGAAGCCGTAAAGCCGGGAATCATGTTTAATGTATGGTCGACGTTAGCTTCCAAACCTTTTGACAACGATTTTCACAAGCGTGCAAAACACTGGCATGAATCCGGAAGACTTTCGTCATCAGACAGGTGCCGACTAGCCTGGAGACCAAACCTAGTCATACGCTAAAGAGTGGGTATTTGTACCACTCAACAAGCAGCAGTGTCAAGAGAGCAACACCCGCATCTAGTATGCGGGACTCCATACTCGGGCCTAACTACCTGGGCTCCAGTCTCCATGCGATATCTCGTTCCCGAACGAGCGAAAATGGTCAAGCTTCTCGATGCAGTCTGGCTCCGCTTCCTGGATGACCCACATGCTGGGAAGGCCCTCAATGGCGGTGACAACTCTTCGATTGCCGCAGGCACGATCGACTATTTGATCAAAAGAAGCGTACGAGCTGAGAATGACATGAAAACAAAGAGGCGAAGCTGCTTTGCTGTCGCCTTTGACAGAAGTAAGGGATAGTGATGGGTCGTGTCGGTCGGGCATGAATCCTAAGATTGACCCTAGGTCAGTGACTACGAATGCAACAGCAATTCTCTAATCGTCCAACTCATTCAGAAGCCCGGGTACGAGGAAACACGAACGCATACCGTTGAACACGCAACTTAGCTAGACGAGCAGACTAATCTCGATCTCAAGCTCGTTGGACTGCAGAGCCTTTGAGCTACTACGTGAGTAAGGCTCTCATTTCGTCCTGAACAGCACAATTATGAAAGCCCAATGTATCGTCATATCCAGTTTGCCCGCCTCTTAACTTGTTGCTAGTGCGGATCGCCGATAAGATCTTTGCTGGCTATCCGATCTTTTAGGCTGGCTACCTCGACAATGAGTTTCCAACGCTCAAACTGTCAGAATCATCACAAAAACCCAAACAGCTTGAAATCGAGAAAGAAACCGAGAAGGAACTTCCTTGTCGGCTCTCGCACAACATCCGCCCTATCTCGTCGCATTCTTGCGAACAGCATCACACTTTCCTTAATGACAAGCCATCTCCCCAATTTACCCTTCAAGCTCTCGCTCTTTCCACCAGGCCAGCTCTGCCAACCAGATCTTTAGTTGCCCTACTCTGAAGCCATCTAACCCAGGATCCTGGGAAGACGATATGTGAATGGCATCCACTTCACACAATCCGATTTTATTTCCGTAAAGCCTATCTCGATGACCTGCTATCGTCGAACCTTAGTAACCGAGGGCGAGATGGCACATAGGGAGGGCCGAAAGCCCTTCCTTGACCACAATATGACTGAATATGCCAACAGCCTTCCGCCCAGCATGAAGCTTCGTCCGACGATCAAAGATGACTCTCATTACAAATCCCCAACAGAAGAAACAAAAGGGTGCGATTACTTCGAAAATCTCGTCTTTCGGGAAGCAGCACGACCGTTCGTGACAGACGAGATAGACAGAAAGAGGAAGCACCCATACGGCGCACCGCTCCAGTACTCCGTGGATGGGCCATTGCACCGATTGATGAAGAGGCTGGTCACCGAAGAGAACATAGCGGACTTGGGTTTTTGGACTGGGTACCTACCTACCAAGTACTTGCTAGTAATCGAAAGTCATTGGATCAAATGGTTGATATAACTTTTGCCGGGAAAGACAAGGCTACTTTCAAGTTGGTGATTTGCCTTGCACAGGGGTTTGTTCTAAGGCAGAAATTTGGAGTGCAACGTGTCAACGCTGGTCTGCCTGAGGAAGCGCATGTTTGAAGACTGCGGAAACAGATTATGAAGGATCGATGGAGAAAGCGATGAGGTGATGAATATAAAGTTCGATCAAGCATAATGCATGATTAACGCATGATTAACATTGAGCATTTTCAATTGTATTTGATCGTATTGGCTATCAACTAGTAGATACGCAAGCGACCGTCATTGTTGCAAGCAAACGCCTCAGTTCGAGATCAATTCGCCGCTGTGGGCTGATCAAGAACGTGCTGTCTTGGATGAAATTGAAGGTATAGGCGTTTCCCAACAACCCACTCAGCTTCCCCTAAACTTGGCTCTAAAGCCATCCGAGCAATCTGAGCAGCGTGGATGCTGTCTAAAGTAGCCCTGCTGTCTGCCGGCAATTGACGCCTAGGGTCAGGACCTTTGGCGTAGGACCGTACTCGCATCCGATGTATGGAGTCTGGTATGCTATTGCTCGCAATCTCCACCTCCAATGTCTCGAAGCTTGTCAATAGCTTCAGCTGCGCATAGGCTTCAAATGTAGGGGTTTGGCGGAGGAAGACTGGACTGCAATCAAAGAGTATCTTGCAGTACTTTTTCGGGGCTGGAGCGCAACCTTGGAGGGTGTCGCCGAATATTCCACGGAAACGGTAGCCATTCGAGTTGGTTATATTTGTCATCCACATATTCAAGAGGTCAATGGAGGAAGTGTTCGATGATTGGTAACCATTGTGGGTAGCCGTCAAATTGACGCGGATCTCCAGATTTTGAATTGCATTGGAGCCTGGACTGGGGTAACAGGAAAAGATTTTGTAGCCGTTGAACTCTATTCGGCATACGCCATCTACTAAGTATATTAGAATGTGTACGTCAGATTGAATGCTATTCTCGCTCTTCAAAGACGTCTCGCAATGTTGGATGCAGTACTAAGATGGGTAATGACGCGTAGCTCGGGAAAGACTTACACCTAGATAGGACGGATGCCGCGTGGGTACTGATCGCCCGACAAGTCTCAAACACATTCACCTCTCCCTCTGCTACAGCGTAGCTGTATATCTTGCACTGTAGCTCTGCCGGAAGAGCGGATAGGAGGTCTGGGCTTGCGGGCGTGGAGGTTGAGGAATCAGCCATTGTGTTTTGGTGGTGTGCTGAAGCGTAGTCAGCACGAGCAATAGTTTGGATGCCTTGGGGTTTGAGATAGTTTAAGAAGGAAACTTACCGTCTCGTGATAATGTGAGGAGTACGTGGTCTTTGCGAAGGGAGCAGAATTGGAGACAGTAACGAAGCTCAAGAGCTGTAAGGGAGGGTGGAACAACTCTAGTCACGTCGATGAGAGCACGTAAAGGTGCTGAGAATGTTTCAGATAGCAAGCCCACATGACAGGCGCAACGCGGTGTTTGGTGTTGCGCCAGAAATTTGGGGTTGGAAGAAAGAGGAAGAGTGTAGAGGAAATTCAAGTATATGTTGGCCGGTCGGACATAACCATTGAGCATACAAGCCTTGTAAGCCGGAATAACCAGATATTCTTGTGATCTAGTACCTTAAGGGTCTGCCTAAGGTAGAGCAAGATCCTGGCCGGACATTCATTTGTTCACTGCATAAACATTGAATAATCACTAAGTTGGAGATAGCTAATCCAATAATCAATCGCGTGGACTTTTTGGAAATAAGATTGTGCGAGCCAAAAGATCAATTTGTTTAGCTGGGTTTTCATCTTCGTACGTATCTTTAACAAAAAAATATACTGTAAATAGTAGTCTTCCACAAAAGAAAACCGTGGAGCTTGCCGGACAGGCGTCAGCAAACGCGTCTTCATGCAGCATAACAAGCTCTGGATATGCATGTCAGTGTACCTTTAACAGTGACCTACTGAACAAATAGCTGTGGTATAGATCACGCGTAATGGCATTGCCATATATAAGAGTGCACGGCTGACCGGAGTAGGGCGGTCCTCCAGTATCGCTTTGATTTTGTCCACCCCAATTCCGATGCTATGTCTCCGTCCACGTCTCTCGACCGGTTTTCGGAGTAGGAGTTGTAAACTTTGACCCAAGGTACAAACTTTAGACTACCCTACCCAGACTGTCAAATCCACGTTGCACCACCCACTTCGCAAAGTTTTCATTTCATGAAGGACAAACGCACAACCAAAAAGCCTGATTGTACTGGGGTCGCCCCTACCAACAATCTTGCAACCTTCATCAGAAAGTATAGAGTACCCTTGAAATTCCTCCCACCATCCACTGCCACCACCCTGCTCAGGTGAAGGAGATGTTATTGTAGGCACTGGTGGCCCGACAACCATGGTTCTTTTCACTACTGCCAGGTTCTGAAAGAGAGCACTATATCTTATGAAAAATGGTGCAACTTCTCGAACCGTATCCACTCTATAGCCTCCAAGGGTAAGCTTGTCGGCAGGGAAGACATCATGATGTCGTAGTTTGTGGACACGAGTTCGAGCGGCATGATACTTATGAGGATTACCCGGCATGGTTAGTATTGTAGGCTGCTGCCAAACACTATAATCTGGTACCGAAGAGAGCAGACCTTTTATTTCGGTGATGCTTGCGCCTTCTCTGGACGACAACAGCGATAGCGATGGATCTAGCTCAATGACCTTTGCTGGCGCAAATCGGAAAGCATCAGTGTAGTCGGGAGTAATTGTAATATGTTGTCAGTGTTACCTAAGCCACCGTCTTGATGCGCTTCCGCGAGACCGAGAAGGGAGAAAATCTTGTCTCTTGGGTCAGTAGCTCTGAACGGTCGCGTTGAGCAGCGAAGCGAAGTCAAGTTTTATTCTCGCACGCGAATTTTGGATTCCAGAGGCAAAAGTAGGCCTACCATCACTTCCATGTGTATTCTGTAGCTTTCGAATATAGCCAGTAGCCACAAGTCATTGAGCTACACGACCAAGCTCATCCCAATTGAGAATCCGAGAACCACAGAAGACGATTACAAGTGAAGCCAAGGCAACCTCTTGTATGACCCTACATCTCCGATGCCATCTTCGCTCAAACAGTCTGTGCATGCACTCCCACTCTGTGAGAGGGAACTTGGGCAGATTAAGAGCCTGCATTGCTTCTGGGTGGTAGATATCGCTCGGACGTGCGTTAGCTTTCGAAGGCTCATATTCAGACTATGCGATCATCGCATTCATTCCTCTGATCAAGTGATAGCCGTATGTGGTTTGGTCGTCTTCCTCGCCAAGCCAGATAGGTACCATTCGAGCACCATTATAGATCTGTCTCATCTTCTGAACTTGTTGGCTACGCTCCTCGGTATCTGACTAATTGATATATAGACGGTCGCTCCAAAGAAACCTGATAGACGGCCGATCGCGAGCCTTCGCATGGCGTTGAACAGGTTTGTACTCACGGGGAGAACCCGGAATTGCACCATTACATCGAACAAAGTGTTGCATTGGAAACATTGCTCTCGCAATGATGAAACCATTATGGTTCGATTGGCCGGGATCATCGGATGGGTCATCACCCCAAGTATACGACAAAGCGTCGTAGACTGGTAATATTCAAGATTCGCCTAGGTAATATTCCGCGAGATATCATCATCCCACGACCCCGGTAGTCAGTCGATCAGCCGTGTCCATTCCCATTGCTTCAGAAATTGACACGTAAATCGTGCCTCGAAGCCATCAATCTCTGTTCTGTCTTGTACTACTACCGTTTGCTCGATTTCAATACTCTACCATATTAGGTTCAGTTCCAATGGCGCCTGTACAATAGTGTTGTGTTCTTGTTCGTAGTCTTTGACTGCTACTCTGATTGCCGATATCTTCACACTACTCACAGCCGTGAGATCGGCCGCCTGTGCACCTGAGAAGCTGGCATGTAGAAGTAGCTGACGCTCAAATGGCTTGCCCCCACGGGATGCACGACACTGAGCCAATGGACGACAGCGATGAAAGGAAGAGAGTTGAGACGAGATCGAACATCCTGATAAGATGGACTTTCCTAATTTGGAGAGTCACCAAACTAGCGTCTTGGCTATAGAATCTCATCTCGAATCGACCTGCGCCTCTCACTAGCCATTGAACATTTACTATACGTCGCCAGGCAATCATGAGTAGTAACCTATGGTATTCATGCAGGTAAGGTCAATGATCGGGGCTCTTCCACGAAACGCATGAAGATTTCCATGAATACTTAGATGCTAATGTTTATCATTTGCTTGACAATACTCGTTTCCAGTAAGCCTACCGCCGGAGGCTTTTGACAAGTTACGTAGGCGCTTCGTCTATAAACAGCCGGCTGGGAGATCTCACGATCAACGGAAAAAGTTTCTCGCAATTTGCTCGGATCGAAGGCTTAACAGCGTCATACTTCCATCGTGCTCCAAGAGACCCCCACGACAGGCAATGTCATAACTCCGTCATGAGTCAATATACTTGTAGGAGAAACCTCTTGATACGTGCTTCTTGCTCCACTATATCTGCACGCTTAGCATCGTTATATCAGCCTGTTACTTCAATATACCTGCAGGATAAGCACCGTCTTACCTCCGGCTTAGTTGCATATGCTCAGCTGCCCCCTTGCAAAAACGATAGTCATTTCATTTCCGAGATGACCGTCTCGTAGTAATGGGTCTGCCAAGTATATGATGGAGTTGAACGCTGCGTCCAATGGGACTATCCCGACATCATTCTTTGGCACTTTACCCAGGTATCAACGTTTCAAAGCAAGCTTCAACTAACTTCATTATAAAAACAGTCAGCTTGATAACCTCATCCAAGACTCGAGATATGAAGAGCTTTACCCTCATCGCCGGCGTCCTCGCCTTCGCCACTGCGGTGGTTAGCCAAGGCCCACAATCGTGCTACTACAATGCCGCCGATCCTGATAAGTCCGCTCAAGTCCTACTCGGATGCATCTGACACCCCAATTGCCTGCCCGGAGTAGGCGATTGTGGCACAACCACAGCTGTTTGACTAAAGCTGTGCGAGGTGATATGAATTAAGTCTCGGGCATTGGAGAGGGATATGTGGGATAAAAGCAGGTGTGGACTACTGCTGTACCGATCAACGTGTTGTGGTGCGAAGTATGGAGAGAGACAGAAGAAGACCCTTAAGCCGTGAATTAAGCCAAGTCCTACTGCCACTGGTTTCGAGCAGTCGCGTAGGCCCCTTATATTTTCATACTCGAGTCTGGGTAGATAGCCACTGGGGATCATTCTAGTACTCGATTTACTCGTCAAGCGACCCCCTCTCGACTTGTTTTGACAGTGTGCTTTAATCGAACATATCTAGTCCAAATCTCGACAAGGTGACTCAATACACCAGTCACTGCTTCACTGACAACTGAGTCCAAGGAAAGGTAGCCCCCCGGTTCGGTCTCAGTTCTTGCCTAGGTGTTGTACCTTGGCTGGTATTGGCGCATGAACATAGTTTCAACTTCGCCCTCAACTCGAACTCGCGAAACTTAGTCGTTGAGGCTGCGCCAGCTTCCCATATAGTGGATTGCGGTACTCGGTGTTGGTCTTGAGATTCGCGTAAAGTGGTTCCTCTACTCCAGACATCGTGTTCGTTGAGTTCTTCAACTGGTTTTGCCCTTCTGCCAGTTGCTTACCGTTCCTTAGATCTTTCTATACTATAAGGCCACACAAGTCTTATTACATACTCACCTCTATTCTCTCCGGGACCGTTCAAGCCTTGGGCCGGCGTGTCATTGACCCTTGCACCGCGCCTGCACTTGCGTAAAGCAGCAGTAAACAATTCTCCAATACATCTCAGCTTCCATAAAGGTGATCCCGACACCGATAGCCGCTGGCATAGCAATAACAGGAGACCCTGCCGATTCATGTTGACGATCGATCCCATTTATTCCGGCGTATGGTGTTAACGTCGTTGATCCAATGCAGGAGTTTTTGCAACTTTACAGTGCTCAATTTCTGATATGCTCACGTTGATCATTGAGTCACTACGAGCGGGCTGTAGTGTGTGGTAAGATTAGCGGTAACAATAAGGTCATTCATCTAATTAGCTACATCTGACACGTGCAAGCAATAATCCGAAAAGCAGAGAAAGCAATCGGCCGTGAGACCTCCAACGGACCGTCTAAAGCCGTCAAAGTCATGCCAGTCTAAGCCCCAGCGCCATCGCCGCTTAACACCCCAACTCAATTCCGAAGATTACCATGATCCCAAGACACCAAATTCATTCCAAATCAATTCTCGCAACCACACGGCACGCCAAAAGTTGGTTCCCTTACTGCATCCACCTACCGCCTCCTCGGAGCCTCTCTCTCCTTCTGCTTCTTCTTGAGAGACTCATACTTCTGAGGATCATAGGCCTTCAAGAATTCCACAGGAGCGCCCCATTCGTTATCATTCAACTTCTCGTCATCTCTATCCTCATCGTCATTTTCAAAAAACTTTTCCCATTCCATAACGTCGTCCAGGTTGGGGAGTTTGAGATCTGCCATTTCGTCGTGGAGTCCCTCTTCGAACCAATTTTGCGTCATTATCCAATCATCTCCAGTTTCTCCAGCATCGACATTAATGTTGACGTCAAGATTATCACCAGGGCTGATGTCGGTTCTGTCTGGACTATCTTTGCTTGAAGGTGTTGTAGAAGGTGTGAAGGGGTTTCGCTCAAGGTATGCAGTCATAGCCTCTGTACCCACGCTTCGATTGAGATTGGCGCAGCCACAAAATACTTCTCTGAACCATTCCTTATCGACTTGGCTGTTGGCCCATGCGTTGGGCTCATCTGCCGCCGCCGGCTTTGCGATAGTGGAAGCACTTGCTGCATTTGCTGCTGCCTCTTTGACCAAGGATTTGGTTTCAGATGCGGGAGTCTTGACGTAGGTCGTAGTCTGAGGTGTCTTGAGTAGATTGGTCGATGGCGAAGGTCCTGTTTGGGTAGGATTCCTGCTCATTGGAGTGGTAGCCTCTTGCTTTATACCTTGTGAAGAAGCTGTAGTCTTCATAGTAGGAGCTTGCGGCATGGGTTTTTCGCGCTTCGTTTCTGGCGCAACAGGTTTGCACTTGCCATCCTCATCCAAACCGAGCACAATCCGCATGCTCTCTATTGCATACAAGGCAGCATCCATGGGATCTTTGATGTTGTGGGTGGGGTCATGAGCTTCCAACTTATGCTTCTCCAACTCCTCTTTGGTGGCAAAGCCGGCTCCACTCGTATTGCAGCCTTCTATTGGGCATTTAGCAAGAGGGGGTACTGCTGGTGCGCGCCGCAGCTCCGGAGACGAGGGCTTCGGAAGTGGTGAAGATTTCGTCACAGGCGTGCCTTTACTATGAGCGGGCGTTGATGCTGCACTGGCTTGTTTATTATTATTCTTCCTCTTCTTAGACAGAGGGAGGTGCAATTTTTCTTGAGTAAGCTCGTTTTTGTTGGCAGCATACATTTGAGGAACGCCTTGTGGAGATGGCGAACCAAAAGGAAAGGGTGCATGGGTTGTTGTTGGTGCCGCTGGCGCACGATTGCTGTTTGCGTGGTTCTTCTGAACAGATGCCGCCCTTTGTAAATTGATTGCATCTTGTTGCTGCTGCAAATTTGCAGCATTGAGCTGTTGATGAGGCTTTTGGGCGGTCTTGGCTTGACCAGCTTGTCCTTGCTTCTCCATCATGAAGGAGAAATATGAATGCATCTTAGTTTTGTATTCTTCCAGCTCCTTCAAGCTCATGGTAAAATTATCGACAGGTTTGGTGAATTGCGGATCCTGAACCTGTTGACGAAGATGCAATCGCTGAGACGGGTCAGCATCATCTCATAAGAGACTAGGTTGGAACTTACAATGCGAAGCAAGTCCTTGACTTGACTTTCGTCGTTGGTATTTTGTAGGAAAATCGGGATTGATTGCTCGAATCTCGCTATCATAGCACCGGTACTCTCTCTAAGCTTCTCCACCATGGTGGTTCGTGTCTGAGGGCTCATTGGGATGATTTGGCGCGGAGGTGTGCTTTGTGCCACTTCGTCCATCAGTTGATGCAACCTTGGGTTTCTAACATTTGGTGCCGCATTCTGATTGGCGGTATTTGCTGCTCTCGTAGGCGGGGTGTTCGCGCCAATTTGTTGCAAAGCTGCTCGCTGCTGATGAGCCGCTTGGAAAGCCTGCATATGAAGCTGAAGCTGAGCCTTTTGCTCATTGTTCAACCGTGCGAACTGCTCCGGTGTGATTCGGGGCATACCGTTTACCGTTGGAGGCGGGTGGGGTCCTTTTGGGTCAGGTAAATGAGGACGAGTTTGCTGCGCCAGCTTAGGATCGGGAACCTCGATCACGTCGTCGGTGTTGTTACGCTTGATACCCTTCTGATTTGCTGGCGAGGGATCAGGACGAACCCCAGGCCAAGCCCCAGGGGCTGGTTTTGGCGGCTGTGTGTTCGGCCTTGGAGGTTGCTGTTGAGCAGGGCGCTGCTGACCAGCTTGTTGAGGCTGATTTGGAGCCCGTACCGGCTGTTGCATTTGTCCAGGATCCGGAACCCCTGCAGGAAATTGGGTCGCCTGAGCATCTGGACGCTGAGCTCGAATCATGTTGTTTCGCTGCTGATGCATTGCGAGTGCTTGCTGCCCTTGAGGGGTCTTGAGGAAATCTTGCTGTCGTTTGGCTTGAATCATCTGGCGGAGTTGGTCGTCGCGAATATGTCTCATGTGAGGTGGCAGTGTATTACGAGCACCTTGGAGGTCTTGTGCAGTTGGCTCCGGTAAATTGGGTATGCCAAATTGATCTTGTACTTGAGGAGCTTGGCGATTCCCTTGATTACCTTGAGGCGGCACCATCTGGCCAACTGGGGCCACACCGGCCGGTGGAAACTGTGGGTTAGGTTGCTGTCCCTGCTGGTTCATCTGTAAACGTTGTTGGTGCGCCGAATTTTGCATCTGGAAGTGGATGCTTTGTAGCCCAATCACTTTCTGTAGACTGCTCGGAGGCAGATTTTGAGCGTTGCGGTGAACGAATTCTTTCAGTTGACGCCATGACTGCACATTTTCTGGGACATTACCCAATTCACTTCTTCTATTGATGATATTTGGAGGGAAAGAGAGATTGTCCATATATTGGCCTTGCTCGTTGGTTAATTTGATCGGTACCATCTTTGGCTGGGCGGGGCGGCCCTCTCCTAGCTGTGGCGGCTGCGGGGCTCCTTGAAACTGAATATTGCTGGGACCCACCACCGGCGGTTGCGTAGCATTGGCAACAGGCGTGCTCGATACTTGGGCACTACCACCTTGGCCGCCCTTCACCATCGGAAGAGCAACTTGTGGAATCGATTGTACCGCATTGTCGGGCTTCACATCATCGTTAGCATTACCGGCGGTCTGGAGGCGCGCCTGTTGTTGCTTTTGTAGCATTTGTTGAAGCCATGGCTTGCGCTGGTCTTCCGGCATACTCAATAATTTTGTGCGGACATTAGCCGGAAGACTATTCCATTGACCTTGACCAAAACCTGATTGCGTTTTCTGCTGCCCAGAGTCTGGTTGGGCACTAGCTGTCGCAGGCTGGGGTCCACTAGAAGCATTGGGAGCACTTCGTTGGTTTGGTTTTGGCGTTGGCTTCGATGTCCTTTGAGCTTGGTCTTTCTGCTTCTGAACTGAGAGATCCAACGGCTGATTCAGGGTCGGCATATTGTGTATTTGCTGTGGAGTACGCTGTCCTTGATTGTTGCTGAGACCGCCCACCTGTCCTTGAAGTGCGTGCTGCTGTGGAGGTCGTGGTGGCATATTTATGAAGCTCGGAGTTGGTGGCTGCGCCTGCATTGGAGGAGGCTGTTGCAGATTCTGCTGTGGAGGCTGTGGAGTATTCCAGAAAGGCTGCCCTTGTGGTTGCAAGTTATTCTGAGGTTGTGATGCTCGATTGGCCCCGAATCGTCCTTGCTGCTGCTGCTGCTGGGGATGCGACGTGCCACGGACCTGAGGGGGCGCTCCTTGGCCATGGCTCGCGGGAACAACGACTTGACCGGCCTCTTGATGTCGAAGAGCTTCGGCTTGCTGACCTAGGAATTGGTCCATGTTGCCAGAAGTAAATGTTGGGTCCGCATGTTGCGGCACAGAAGCTGGGGGAGGTTGTTGACTTTGACTACGCACGGTGACTTGAGACGCAGGATGACCCTGATTCGTACTCGATGGTGCAGGCCCCTGCCCGCTCTGCTGCTGCCTCTTACTTCTCTCCTCAAGGTATTTCCTGGTAGCGTGATTACGGATGATGTATTCCACAGGTGTGTGTGCCTGCGCCTGCATACTTTGTAGTTGTTGTGGGCTAAGGTTTCGCACTTGAGCTTGAAGACCTTGTTTGTCCTGATCGCTCAGATTGCTTGCCATCTGCCTTGCCATATTGAGGATGTACTGATGCTCCTGCTGCGTGAACTGCGGTTGGCCGCGGTTCTGTGGCACAGGTCGGGGCATGCCTTGGACAATTTGTCCATTTTGAAATTGTTGTTGTTGTGGTGGGATGCTATTGGGGTTTCCCAGGCGCTGCTGCTGCGGAAATTGCTGTTGCATAGGGTTCGGCACAGCTTGGCCAGTTTGTTGCAGCTGGGGCATGCCGAAATCTTGTTGAAATTGATTCTGATTCTGTGCCAATTGTTGAGCCTGCATCTGTTGCTGTGTAATAGCCATCTGAGCTGCTTGTTGGTTCTGAAATTGTTGCTGCTGCTGGTTCGCGTGGTGTTGACGGGTGCGGTGGATGTCAGTCAGTTTTTGTTCCAACCTTAGATTATACGTATTCTAGAGGGCTTGTTAGCTGTAGTGCTCTTCCAGCCTCGAAAAAGCTGACCTGATCCGGGGCATTCGAGAACTCCTGGGTCTCGAATCCGACAGCCACACCCACAGCACCCAGTAGTGGCATCTCAGGCTTGAGTATGAGTAATCCAGTGACCCTTGAAAGATTGCTGTCAGCATATACTGATGTGTTGAGAGGGACAAGTAGACAAAGGCCTTACATCTGATGGATAGATCCTACACGCTGGTGTATCCCAACGGTCTGCTGCCATCCTGGTGGAACAGTGTAGTTGCCAAGCGCTTTGAAGATATGACTTCGAATCTCCGACGATGTGGAACTGCCATTCTTTTGCATGCCAACGGGCTGCTGGCCAACCGGTTGTGGGCGAGCTTGGCCCATGTTCTGGAAGCTGTTGGGATTCATGATGTTGCGCAGTCAAAAATTTTGTATGGGCTCTGGTACTGTGAGCGAGGTGTGGAGCAATCAGAACTTTCCAATGTTTTACTTTGAAGCGAGGGCTTGGACTGCTTGCAGCAGAGCTTGACGGTCCGCCCCTAGCAGCTTCTCTCCCAGCTCTTCATGAAGCCTCTATTCACAGTAGGCCATTCCTGTCACAAAAGGCAGATGTAGTCACTATTGTAGTAGCGGTATCGCCCAGAAAAGTGTTGTAGTATCTCCAGCGTTTGGACCTTCCCGGCTTCTAAACCCAATGTGCTTCAACAGGCAAACCGTGGTAGGATTTTGTATACCAGAAGAGTTCGTTCTTGTCGTGTTCCGACAAGAGGATTAGGGGAGGTTCGAGAGAGGGTTATGGCATTAGTCACGAGGAAATACAAGGCAAAAGGTAGCCTTGGCCGGTGTGACAACGAAGCAAGCGCAGCCCCACCCTTGAGAACAATGACACCTGACTCCGCGATTACCAGAAAGAGTGAACCATATGTGGCAGCATATTATGAAGATGTTGATAGCTTGTGGAATGAATGGCAGAGATGTAGATTTCGAAGCAAAGAGACGAACAAACAGATCTGTAGAGCCGTCAGCAAGAACTCAAGTCATGTAGTAGAAGGTTGGGGCTTGAGGGGAGGGCCAATCGGATGATATTAGTACCTATTGCTTGGGCTCGGATCGAGGCAGAAAGAAGCAAAGAATGTCCAGCATTTGTTCGGAAGTAGTGAGTGTCGGGATACTTCGGTGGAAGAGGAAGAGGAGGAGGTGAGTTAGGAAACGGAGATGTAGAGGTTGCTTTGGGGGCAGCAGTGAATGAAAGAGGCACGGCCATAAAACCGCCCAGCCAGCCGATCACCTCCGGCCGCTAAACCTTAGAATTGACCCTGCCTTACGGGCTGCTAGGCCCCTAGAAGCTGCCCCCTAACACTGCCCCCTGCCCTAAGGCTCTTGAGTAGGCATCATTCGGGCACTACTCCGTAACGTTGCCTCGTCATTATTGACTCGTTGAGTCGTTGCGCATCAGAATACTCGTGACCTACTCGTGACCACCTCCTTTGATGCCCACGACCATGCAATCATCAGTAGGATCAGATGCCTTCGCACTACTCGCTTTGGCGTTCATCTCCATCTTCGTCCTCCTCCTTCTCCGCCACTTTCTACCCCTGCGAACCACACCCGCCTATCTCATCGTCCCTATCTTCCTCTCCCTCGCTCTTCCCATCAGTATCATCCTTCTCGTTCCTATAGACCTCGCTTCGAGCTCGAGAACTGACGATGTGGCTGCGAGGGGTATATGGCTGCCTGAAGGGGTAATGCTGGTGGCATGGCGGCTGACATACTGGCTCACCTTTGCCCTGACCTGGCTTATCTTGCCCCTACTCGGCGAATATGCAGACTCAGGCTATCGGACACCAAAGGACCGCATATGGTACTCTCTCCGGTCGAATGGGCGATATCAACTTATCGTGATTGCTTGCGCGGCTACAGGCGGTATCTACGTCTTTCTACAGAATGGATTCAAAGGAGGCTCCGTCAAGTCCTTGATCATGGCATTGGCATACTGCTGGGGTTTGGTCATGGCTATCTACCTCATGGGTCACGGACTCGTTGCCCTACCTCGAAGATTGTTTCGCAACGCCGATCATAGCGGAAGGTTGAGAAGGATACAAAGTCAGGCGCTAAGGGTCCATGATAAGCTGAACGATGCAACAATAGAGCTTGAAGAGCTAGAAGTGCAGCTCACCCAGCTCAGGAAGCGAAAGAATGCCGTATCGCGTGACCATGAGGAGTGGATTGAAGACATATCCGATGCTTCGAAGGCACCCGACTCTCGGCTCACACCTGTTGCAGGCCCAGGAACAACTCCAGCTCTACCTGCTGTCATTACGGATCGCTATCTCGCTGAGCTCACCAGGAAGTTGATACGTGCACGTCATAAACGTGTTCGCTTCGTTGATGCTTGGGATCGTCTGATACAGGAAGCCGTCGACATCCAGGCAATTGTAGACGCAGGTACATCAAAGAAGCTAGACTTTGGAAAAGCGTCACCACATTCTTCCTTCTTCGAACGCCTCAATTTTCTCACACCTTACACTCGTTATCTCGTCTACTCGAAGCTTGCACCTGCCGTCAGGCTCGTTCATGCCGCGGTCTTCTCACTCGCTTCCGTGTGCATCGTATGGTCTGAGCTCGTCAAGCACATTGCGCCAAAGCTCTCAATTATCAGTTTATCTGTTCTCTCCCACAACCTGCAAGAGACGCCACAAGTTGGCTTCGGCGGCCAAGTCATTGCCTGCTTTTGGCTGCTCTACATGTCCATGGCCACACTGGCGAGTTTTGACGATGTCAAGATATGGGGAAACCGCGCCTTAGTACGGAGAAATACCTACGGAGAAAGCGCAACATGGTATGCCGGGCAGATCGCAAAACTCACCGTGCCACTTGCATACAACTTTTTGACATTCTTCCCGCCCAAGGTCCACAAGGAGACAGCTTTCTATCAGTTCCTTGGGAAACTTATTGTCCTCACACCTCTAGGCGCCGGATTCGATTACTTCTTCCCTATCTTTATCCTACTCCCAGTCTGCGCAACGCTGTTCAATCTGTACGGTCGGGCTAAGCACATCTTTGGATTTGGTTTACTGGAGGACGAGGAAGAGGGTAACCCGACTGGCTTCGGCACTGGAGGCTGGACCGAAGGCCGCGATCTTATAGAGCGAGAAATTCATGGTACCTCACGTCTGGGTCTATCAAGCCCAACAGCGGGTTTATCACCTTTGCCTTCTGGCACGCAAAGCCCAATCAGAGATGCTGCTCAATCGACACCAGCTTCATCGTCAAACAGTACTAATGTTCAACCCAACGTTCCCAAACAGTCAACGTTCCAACAACGCCAAGCCCAGCGTCTCGCTGAAGCGACCGCAGCCGCTGAAGAGGAGGACGAGAACTTCTTCCAGGGATTCGCGCACAGAGTGAAAAATACAATCGATAGCGTGGAAAGGCCAGAGTGGCTTAATGAAATAGGCAAGCGGCCAAAGTGGATGGGTGGTGCGGATGGGACTACGGAAAGCAGTGGTCGAGCTGAAGCGGGCAGGGGAATGGGCAGGTGGTTCGGTGGGAGACCTGCTGATGGGAGGGTGAGGCTATAATGAAGTAACATATATCCTTTAGCGACGACATAGCGAGGGCGTTAGTGGTTGATTGAGGTAATTAGGGACTTTTCTTCGCGTGTAGATCTAATGAGCAACGAATCTTTCTGCATTATTCGATGGAAGCATCTGAGATACCTGCCTCAGATGGAACGCTAAATACGCGAGCCAGGCGTCAATGCTGTCGCCGTTATCCCTGAACCACACTGTGGTCTGTGCGAGAGGCGAGTAAATGTCGGAGCCTCATACCTGCCAAGCTCCGGTCGTCGATGATGATTGGCACAAACCTAACGCAGAGGCTGGAAGGCGACTACACAAACAGCGATCAATCACCATCTTCCCCTCCTTCTCTCTGCTAGAGGTTCCAGACGACTCATCTGAACTACAAGAAAGGCTGGCTCTCTTGTACACGCCCACTGTTAAAGTCAAGGAACCCTCTCCGCCATCTGCAGTCCGAATCCTAGGGTGCTCCTAATCCAACCGCGCCCAAGCACCACACAATCCTCGTCACCAGCCACCAGAAGCACCACCTTATAGACGAAAACTACCATTTACTTCACCCAGTTGCCTACGCGGGGGACGCCGAAAACTTTTTCGAGGACTTAACGTTAGAAAACCTTTTCTCGTGTCTTAACAACACTCGAACGGCACATTGAATCACCACATCTACTTGAACACACGCCGTGGGGAGCTATCTAGAAATCTATCGAATGGGTCAAGGAACGAATACGGGTCAGATTTCGATGCTGAGCGCACACTGAGGAGAGAATCGCGGGCCAATGGCTGCTGTACATACAAAGGGGCGGGGCTACATCTCTCACAGAACACAAGAAAGAGATCAGGATCGCTGGGATTTCAGTACGCTAGTGAACACACAGGTAGGTCAAATTCCACTCATAGGAGCTTTGCTTTCTTCGCTGGTCACTAGCGATCGAATTAGCTCCATTGGGACCTTCATTTTGGGTCATTTTGAGCGTCTGACTTCTGCTGCTAACACACCGAAATATAGTCAGAGCTCTCAAAGTCGTATCGTCAGAATGAAATCCCCTCGCAGCAAAGATTGAACTTCGATGCCTCGCTACCGCCAACCAATGGAATCGCACAACCTCCCCGCAATACCAGAACCCCAGACAGCACGATACGTAGTCAATCGAAACAACCAGCAAACTTAGACCCCTCCTACCTATCACCGTATAAACAAGGATCGCGGCCAGGTCTCAACGAGAGTCGAAGTGGCAGCGAAGCAGACAGCCTGATAGATCTCTATGGGCATCCGAGAAGTCTAGGGGAGAGAAGTATGGACGGCAGTATCCACAGGAACGAGCGAGGATCGCCCCACGACGAGCCATTCATTGATGACGAAGACCCAGAGCGCTCAAGATGGATACACAGGGACAAACTGGCGATCATCGAAAGCCATGAAATGAAAGAAGCAGGGATACAATTACCCCCGCAACAGGCGCGATCATCAGGCAAGTCGAAAGGCAGACGAGAGCGCGATGTGGGCCAGGAGGCTCCTGAGATGCCGAGTCAAGAAGTGGAATTGCCTCTGCCAAAAATGAAGAAGCAGAGAACAAGGTCTCCTGTCAAACAACTAGAGCCAGAAGAGACATTGGTGAATGGTTCCGACATACGGACACCAGAAGAGATAGCTGCGGATAATTATGTGCCGTCAAGTCCTACACTGGTGTATCGGCAACCAGATCTACGGAAAAGCTCCTCTCGGATCCCGCTCCCGAAATCCAGTCCAATGCCTATACCACAAGAGCATCTAGAACGAGACATACCGCTGGCACGGAAGAGAGGAGCAAGCGGAAATTGGAACGGAGATGAGTACGGGATAGCCTACAACAGGCTTCGAAGTCGCGGCAATAGCGTAGGCAGCCAGGTTCTGCTAGACGATATCGACACGTCGAACATCCAAAACACACCCACTCCAGTATCACGGCCAGGATCGAGTGACTCTCCCGCCAAAGCCCGCGCACCAAGCACAAACCAACCTACTCAGACCCGAAGAATATCAGCCAACACCCGCACGCCTGACACCGCGTCCAAAGCTCGCTCTACTTCCAATACGGTTTCTCCGCGCACCCCGTCCTCCAACATCCGTCCTAAGTCCCGCTCCGGCCTCGAACCCCGTCCTCCAACAGCGATAAATCGCCCCGAAGGCGATCCACCCTGGCTAGCGACAATGTACAAACCTGATCCGCGATTACCACCAGACCAGCAGCTCCTTCCCACACACGCAAAGCGATTACAGCGGGAGCAGTGGGAGCGCGCACAGAAGGAAGCTGAGCAGCGGCGGCTCGAGGGCAAAGCTTCGCCGCAGCTACCAAGAGAATTCAGTCCATTGGCTGAGCATGCAGTCAGCGGACTTCAGCCCTCGTCGCGAGATGTGGATGAGCAGAGCATGCAAGAGCAGCAACGAGGATCGGAATGGCCATTGACAGTAGCGACCCCAGCGCTCAAAGAGAGGGATCAACAGCGCGTGGAGACATCGAGCTTAGGTGACGGTGATGGACAGCATGCAGGCTATAGCACCGTTCCCAGAGTAAAAGAGAAGAGTCCCGTAAAGGGTGAGAAGCCCTTAGATCCTTTCGAGCGCGAAAGACGGGAACGAGACGAAGAGAAGAGCCGGCAGAAGGAAGAAAAGAGAAAGGGCTGCGGGTGTTGCATAGTCATGTAAGCGGATTCGTATTTGAACCGAAGTTGTACCTTGGCGAGCGTTGAACGCGTTCTTGGTATTGCACATAGGATGGATGGGCCAGGAAATGCAAAATGATTGAAGCATGGTGTTTGGAGCATGCTCTGCTTTGCGGAGGGAAAAGGCGGTGGAAGGAGTCTGAAGGGCGCAGACTTGGACATAATCACTAGCTATGGTGCTTTCTTATGTTACTTATATCCATGACGAGCGTGAAGAGGGAGGCCGGGTTCGATCCTGGTGAGGAGAATGCATAGCTTTGATAGCTGTATGATGAGGCAGACGTAGCCTTTTGGTTTTCATTGCTATTGTGGTTGGGGGGTGTACCCAGCTGCTTTTGTGTCTGCATCGAATGCATGAGTTGGCTGTGTCTAGTTGGTGTTTGTAGCAGCCAATGGGATTGGTAAGCTAAATAAGGTGCAGGTGCGTATTGCGCTAGTGATTGCTGCCTTCCTCGTCGGGCTCCAACCATCAATCAACAACCCAGCTCATCGATTGGAATTGATAGATCATGCACAATTCAAGCTCGAACCCGCGATTAATTGAAGCTGCAGAAGAAGACAAGATCAGTCTATAAAGTCCTTCAGCCTTACTGTCACACGCGGCCACTGAGAATATCTGTGGCCGACAACGCTTCTTCAGTGCAAGCTGAGCTTCGCCCTTTCTGCCTAGCTGTGCTTCATCGTGTCTGAGCCTCCCGCCACCGAGAAAGCTGTGTTTGCCTCAGTATAACCCCGGCACGTTGAGAAATACCTTGATGAAACACTGGATTATTGAGCGCCTCCGACAGCTCGAATTGCACATAGGACGTGGGCCGTGACCCTAAGTGCTTGCACTTCTTTGGGGTCGACTAGCGGAGATCCTTACGACTTTACGGACTCTTCGTGCATTCAGCCATAGAGTACGCGTGCGGTTGCTTATCTATGTCAAAAACCTTTTGAATCCCTCATTCTAGCTACCTATCTCAAGTGAGGCATTCAATATGCTCCAACGTCTAAGGAGACATTTCGACCGCAACGAACTGGTCCACACCCCCCTTGTCAATGCCCGCAGCATACGTCTACTCACCATTATGCCTGCCCGGAGGTTTCGAGACCCGATAAAATGCAGACTAGATACAGCTTGCCTGCATGATGAGCCTATCTACGAGGCGCTCTCATACGTATGGGGTACACCTGAAAGGATTAAGTGGGTCAAATGCAACGACAAACGCATGCACATAACGCAGAATCTCGATGATGCCTTGCTCCATCTGAGGTATGAAGCCGAAGAGCGTGTGGTATGGATAGATCAGCTTTGTATCAACCAGCTGGATCTTGATGAACGAAGTCAGCAGGTATCGCTAATGGGCGAGATCTATTGGCAAGCAAAACGTGTCATCGTTTGGCTTGGTTTGGCAGATGAAGAGACACAGCTTGTCTGGAATCTCATGGACAAAATCCAGGATATTGAGGGATGGACCGGCAAGGAACCCAAAGACTTACCCAGTGCGTATGACATTTACTATAAACCAGACCCAACTCCCTCAGAGGAGCTCTCTAATGTTGAAAATGAATATTGGTGGGCACTCGAGCGATTCCTGTTGCGGACGTGGTTCTGGCGAATGTGGGCTTTCCAGGAGCTTGTTGTGAGCCAAGATTGCCTACTACAGTGTGGAACTTTTCACGTGCCGTGGAGTGTGTTTTCAAGAGTGTGCTCCGGAATAGTCTCGGCGGGCCAGGATTCTCGCATTAAATATCGTACAACAAATATAATTTATCTCATTAGTGCTCAAGCCAGTTGGAAAGCCCAAGGGAGGTCAATGCTTTCGAGGTTGTTGGAAGATACAAGGGGGCTTAAGGCAAGCGAGCCACGGGACAAGATCTATGCTCTACAGGCTTTAAGTCCTATCAAAGTCGATATCCAGTACCATCAATCCCTGCACGAAGTATATACATGCGTTGTTGAGGCATGCATCAAACATGAAAAGTCCTTAGCAATCCTGAGTGAGGTCGAGATCCGAGATGGCAATGCCGCGGATTTGCCTACATGGGTGGCCGATTGGCGGTCAAGAGAAAGCTACGATTGGAGAATCAGTGGAGAACACTTCCGCGCTTCAAATGATTTGGCTCCGGTATTGCTCAAAGCGGGAAAATTTGGAGAAATTGTCCTGAGAGGCTTCAGCGTCGCGAAGGTTGCAAGAATACTGGATGTCATTCCAGCGCTTGGCCTAGACGGTTTTAGCGACGATTCTCTCATGAATCTGCAGGCCAATGCGCAACGATGGCAGCCTCGAACATGGCGTAGGTCGTACTGGAGGGCAATAGAAGGGTTTCAAGTTCCAGAATATTGTAGTAAAGGCTCGGAACATATTGGTCGGTTTGAAAAATCACTTTCAGCACAAGGTGACAGAGACGCGACACCGCAGACGCTGGTGAAAGAGGCAAGCTTTAGACGAACTATTTCTGCGGGCTACCATCCAGCCTCTGCGTCACCTCATTTGGACAAAATTTCTCTTGAAGTAACCCCTCAATACGCGTTGTGGGAACAAGCTGGCTTCCCTGATGATATTCCTCCCGCAGTACTCTACGAGCATGACGTCCTCGTCGCTGACACAATGCGAAACCGCCGCTTCTTCATAGTGGGTGAAGAAGAAGATGCATACATGGGGATCGCAAGCAGGACTATTAAAGAAGGCGATGTAGTCTGCATACTGCTTGGCGGCTCTGTACCTTACGTCTTGCGCCCCAATGGAGACAAGTGGGAATTTATCTCTGACTGCTATGCCGACGGTATAATGTTTGGCGAGGCGATGGAGCGGACGAAAGAGGATGGGTTTCAGTATGAGGATTTTACATTGATATGACATGGCTGGGTTACTTCATCACCTTCGAGTAATATATGATGCGATCAGGCGTTCAGGTTCGGATTTTCGAATGCCATCTATGTAGACCAGGATGACTGTGTCCTTTATTAGTGACAATACGGCCTTATATATCTAACGCCATTGAGAGAGGCTGTTTCCCAGCGCGTTCGTTGCCAATACTCGTAGTAGCTCTAAATCCTGAAATTGGCCAGTACTTCTTCACAAAGGCCCAATATTGGAATTGGTTTTCTTAAAGGGGTAATACTTTCCGTGCATTGACAGGATAGGTCTTTGATCAGAACATGTATGCAGAAGGGACTAGATTACAAGATAAAGACTATGAAGAGCATGAAACAAGTTGCCATTGCACGAGACATTTGCTGTATCCACGCGAGGTTAGTCTCCTAAGAAAGTGCAGTGATTCCGGGAGAATTGTTTATTACGTTGCAAATAATTATCATGCTTCCCAGCACGTGAGATGATTGTCAGCGATGTGATTATATTAGCCTCTATGTACAGCTTGTTTTACTCCGCTCCTCACCATTGTCCTCGTTGCCTCGGTTCAACAGGCCTGACTAGGTTGTGTTTATCCGCAATGACCCTTCTGAGCGGCGCGACGGGCGAGTCATCCGCAAGGTTAAGGTGCAATCTCTGGGCTGCTGCCGACACCTTAAGCGATGCCTGCCTATCCTTCTCCGCTCGATATGCAAAGTTTTCGGAGATGCCATCATCGCCTATGTCGGGGGGATTTTGGATCATGTTGATCAAAGCGTTTGCTTTGCGGAGAAGGGAAGAGGGGTGGAGATCATCGGAGGAGCTGCTGAAGGAGTCTAGCGAGGCGGAAGCTAGGTGTGGGGTGTTATCCATATCCACGTCCTCCATCGTAGTTCTATTCTCTGGATCGAATTTGGGATGACTTAGCGAAAGCGAAGCGCTTCGGCCACCAATCTTGCCAGCTTCAGTGCTGGTGTAGATAAGGTCGGACCAGGAGCCAGCTTGGCGGAACGGAATACTCAGAGAGCTTCTGTGTTCAAGGCTCGTGAAGGTGTAGTCCACGAGGCCTCGCTTTTGTGTCTTTTCACTAGGAGTCGGGTGTGGGCGGAGGGCATGTGGAGGGAGTTCGAGTGCGAGCTCTGTCGGTGTCTGGAGACGGTCGGTACCCCAGATGTCTAGATTGCTGCTCTGAATGAATTGCAGAATTCGTGGGTCGAGGCCCTCCAGATTTGATCCAACACAGGTCCTCCTAGCGAACCGTATGTCCATGGTATTTTGCGGTAGTAGAAAGTCAAACTCTTTTTTGTAGACTGTTCGAACGTCCTGGATGGAGGTTGTCTGGCTGTCGTTGTCGAACGCTATCTGAATCTCGAGGTCTGGCAAAGCATCAAATGGGAACGACAAAGCAGTGTTCCGGAACGAAGGGGTTAGGCGGATAAGCAAGAATTCCTCGCTTTGCATACCGAATGCAAGACTCTCCAGGCCAAGTTGTTCTAACGAGCGGACTATTCCTGGCACAAGAGTAATAAATTCTCGACGACATTCAGCTAGTCTGCCTCGAATTCTGTAATCCTTGTTGCCTATTGACTTGGCTTTGACATGAACGGATTTCTCATTTGCTACTTTTGTAGGGAAGACCACTTTCCCTAACGTCGCAGAGTCCCAGTAGCTTCTCTCTGGCATCCAATGCGGGCTGGTCTCTTCGGACGATTTGATACCGTCGCTAGGCGTGGCGAAAAACCGATACAGTGCCTTGGAAGTTTCCTTTTGGAAACTCACTGGGCTTGCCAGAGTATTGAGAGGGTCGCTGTGGCTATCTTTCTCGCTCTCCAAATCGATTAGGCGAATGACAGGACCAGACCAACGTGACCATTGCTGATCTCTATCTACGAGAGTCAGTCCACTACCTACATCCACAGGGACTGGGACTGTTTCAGATGGATTCAGTGCACTGGCCCAAATGAGTCTCTGGTCAACTGCATGTTTCGGCTTTGGTATCTGATTGATCAGTCTTCGTGCATCCTGTAGGTCGACATCACTAGGTCCGATGTAGTGTACGTGTATCTATTAGACATTGGTATCAGGCACAGGATTGATTGGGGAAAGGCTCCTGCTTACACCTCTCCGCCAGGCCTCGGTAGATTTGGTCTGGATAACAGTATTGGTGAGTTGCTGCACTTGGCGAAGCATGCCTTGGCCTGGCTCATGAAAATTTCCAGAATACAAGTCCTTCTTAAGCTGGACAGGTAAATCGAACTCCACAGAGCGTATGTTCTCCACTGTGAGTACGATGACTTTTAGAACGTCCAGACAAGTATTATAGTCAGAGGTGACGCGAAGGATCCGATTTCGTGGCGATGCATCGATCTTGGCTCCATAACTTTCAGATAGTTGCTTCAATATTCCTCGCTCTACAGATATCGTCAGTGTAGCCCAAGTTGAGATCACGCTCTTCCGTCTTACTGTGATTCATAATCAAATCAAGATGGATCCACTGTAGCCTTATGTTCAATTCACCCAGCGAATCTTCGTCCTGCTCTATCTTGACACGCCAACGAAGTCTGAGTATCTTATCCACTAGCGTCGGCTTATGCAGCCCATTGCTCTCAGGTTTTCCGTTTGCCACCTCCTCTTGTAGTCCTTCATCCTTCACTGGTTCCATCGACCTTGGCGCCCTTATCTGCTCCATTGGCGTAGTCCCTGGGCTCCAGTTCGACCGAACGTAAAGCTTGCCAGTGTACTCGACTCGCAAATCCATGGGATCTACGTTCTTAGGCTTGGCTGTCCGTTTCAGGTATTTCGCCAGCTGCTTTACGGTGAACCCATTCATCAGCTGCGATGCCAATCCTGCGTACTCCGCCCAAGTAACCACACCAGCTGCTATTCTTGACTTGGCTTCCCATGCGATCCTGATGTTTTCAATATTTTCATACACCTGATCCGCATCAACTAGCCCTCGTTCTCCTTCTATCTCTCCTAGCATTTCCGATGAGCTGAATGCCTCTGTTCTGAGGTTGCTATCTGGTCCTTGAGGTGGATTCCAGATGACACCTGCATTATGGTTCTCACGAGCCTGCCTGTCCCGCAGGACGAGGACCTCTGCAGGTTCACCCAGCACATCGACTCCCAAACTGTCTTTCCTTTGAGGGTACAATCGTCGCTGGCCTTGATAGCGACGCGAATGGTCTTCGGGTTTGTATTTGGTGATTGGTGGATTTATTGTGCCATCGTAGCTATCAATGTCATCGATTACTGCTTGGTCTTGATGTAGAGTCTGTGCTAGGGCAAATCGTCGGACCTGCTGGGGGCTTCGTGTAGTCCGTTGAGAGCTTGCTCGCCGAGGTCCTTTCTGAACACTTAGACGGTATTGGCATCGCAGACATATTGAAAGGTCTTGCGCAATAGGCGAAAGCTTGAACATTGAGCTGAAATGGGCAGCCCTGGAGACAAAATATCGACTGGTCTTGCTGCAGGTTCGACGCGCTCCTAGGCCCGAGGGCCGGAGTTTAGCCGTCAGCCTTATTGGAAACCTAATTCACGTCAGAATACTTCAAACGCAGCTAATGAATCACACATCAACGTTGTGAGAGCAAATTTTGCGGATAAAATACCCCGTGGTTCCTGCCCTGTTGAGAGCCCATTTATGGTCCTGTCACATGAGTGTCAGTCGTGCAAATAGTGAGAGCTATGACTGAACGCAGCTACATGCTGGAGGCCAGCCTGTCGACCATTCATATATGTACGCTTTTGCTTCATGGTTTGAAAGATTCGTCATGTCTACAAATTCCGCAAAGAAAAGGTACGGTTTAATCTCGTGGTTCATGACTCGAGCTTCCCACAAATTCAAGAATCCAACCCTTTGTAATCATGAGCAAAAGGTCAAGGAAAGACGTAGGTACTCTTCGGTTTTCACTGTGCAAACCATACTCCGTTGACCCATGATTCAGTATACAACCGCTTCCTCCCATCTGCAGAAGTGCCATCGGGTAAGGCCTCAACGGAGGCCAATGTACCCTTGTCTTTCGAATAAGTTGTGAAGGCCAATTTTCGTCCTGAATGTTGTCTCACATTTCTGTTTTCTAGGAATATTCCCAGAGCATCCCTTTCGCCCACTAGACGAACTAGTCGCAGATCTCTATTGTGCCAAATTCCCTCAATGACTGCCGTTAGCATCCTGTCAATAAATTTTTTGTATAGTGCTAGCTCCGATCCTTGGTCGTCGGCATGTATCTCGATGTATCTGCGCATTCACTCTACAAGCACATGCTGTTTAAGACTTTCGAGCACCTGCAGTAATACTCGTAGATCCAATGCCCACCCATAAATGAGCTCGACATTGCAATAGAATACATTGCATTTTCATCTCTGACCCTCTCCGAGAACATGACAGAGTCGCCAAACTCCCAGAGCCATCTAATTGTCTGACTACCGTGTGTGGTAAGTTCAACCGGATCAAATCGACAGTGTTCATCAGTGAATGGGAGCCGAGAGCGATCACACTGCGGGTCGAAACTCAACGCATATCTCTCTAGCAACTTGTTGATTCTATTTTCCAGCGCTTCCTCCGTGTTCGCGGATTGATTTTTTATACTGTTGCTCAGAACCTTCTCGTTGACCAGATACACGGCGAGGAAACAGGTGCTCAAACTGTAACCTACTTGTTTCACACGTGGAATATCCAGTAATGTATGGTACTGAACAGCATTTGGCGAAGATCGACAGTCTGTCCGAGACAACATCATTCTCCGGTGCCTTGATATCGTTCAACATGTTGACTGCGCTGGCTTGCAGATGTGGCTGGTCATCGCCATCAGCCAGAACGTTGTTCGGTAGACAATCACCTGCGCTTGAATATTGTCTAGATTGAGAACGTCGGTTCCAGATATTGTAATGCTTGGCCTTGGTGAGAACATTGCTTGAGTACTCAACGTCGATCAGATCACAGGCCATACGAAACCTAGTTGTTTTTAGCCGGAAACGGGCACAAGATATCTGGAGTTCGTCAGGAAGTGCCCCAAAGAATTCGCTATCTTTGTGCAGATCTGGGGCCTGCAGAATGAGGTCAGTCAACTTGGAAGAAGCGCAATGATATCCATGCCCTCTCCCACCGCTCGTCCGATAGGACAAGGCGGAGAGTATCGATAATCTTCGACGCCGTCTCTGTATTCACCCAATCCTTGAATTTTGAATTCTCTAGGTCCTTGGAGAAGACTCTTCGACTAAGCAAAATGAGGAGGCTATGTAGGTACTCTTGACACTCTATGACTACAGTCAGCAGTCCAAGAGAAAGTGTACTGTCTCTGTAAACCGGACACATAGAGTTAATACCCATCGCCAGGTCCAACTTGTCTTCTTGATAGATGGACTCCTTGTCAGTCTATATCAGGTGGATATTGCGGAAATGCGCAAACTCGATGACGCGTCTGAGATAGTCAGCGGGGATCTGACACCGGGGATCTGACAACGGTGTGACTGCTCTCCTGGCCTTCGCATCCACAGTCTGCGGTTGTTTGTGGCGAGTCCCATGTTCCAACGCCAAGATACTGTTCGAAAATGATCCCTTTTTGCGTGGTCCCAGTAGTCCGTCAGGGGTAACACCCACTCAGTGCGATGGTTTGATTGACTTTTTGTATCCTCCTGTGTAGACTGCCATTGCTACGTTCCGGATTCTTCATCCTTTGTAATCACGCCATTGATGGAGACAAACCGTAATTGCTCCGCACAAATCCCAACGCCAATTTGAGGAATAAGGAAATTCTGGAGGTCCACTATCTGTTCCACAAGTCTGGAGGAGCTTGAGCCATGGATCTCCGACAAGGTGCGGCGTGTATCATCGTCCATAGCCTGTAGTAATTCTGAACAGAAGTAATGACACCGACTCAAACGTCGACAAATCAGTCCCCGAAGTAATCCTGGTGATGATGGCGTTGGTGTCAATCCCAGAACTGACACTAGGTCTCATATCACAAGGTCTGGTGACAAGTTCCTTGCTAATCGGCTTTTGTGTGCCTAAAAACGGTACATGCGAGCCCTAACATCTGAACATCTGTATTGTCAAGGTGGCAGCGAGCTGCATCAAGCCCACAGACCAATGCATCGCTCTCAGACCTACAGATTGGCAGACAAGGCCTGTGAGAACGACGACAGTGCTGCACAACGTAACAAAGCTGTATTCCTTTTCGCTACTTCTGGACACTGTTATCGAAGACTGTCCTTCTGGGCGGAATATATTGTACGAAAGGAAGTGCTTGTCGTCCATAGAGCCAGCCTTTTGAACGCATAGTGGCCGACATCTGATGGCTCGATTCTTCAGGTAAAAGCTCTCCACTCTCGAACTATTCTGGATGACAGGGGAGCATCCTGGAAGACCACAGAAAAGCAGCATACTGCCAATGAGGTAAAAAGGGTATCCATACGCAGAGATCATGCGATTAACAATTTGAAATGCGAAGATGTACACCATAGAGGCACCAGCCACAAATACTCCGAGCTGGATCGTAATACCGATCAGCACAAAAATGAAGAGCTCCCGAGATGATGAGAGGGCGCCCTGCACGTTTTAGCGTGAAATTGGGGCTTTGTTTGGAACTTACAACCTCGACTTCAGGTTGGCTACCGCTTTGGTCATATATACCCTGCCGCAAAGCCTCTGGGACCGTCGGGATTTGCTCTGAGCTTTTCGAAGTAACGGATACGTATTGATTTGCGGCGGGTTGTCCAGCGACTCTCACAATCTCGGACCCGCTCCACATCTGGCAGACTTCTCCCGAGATAGCTGACAGCAACTCAAGTTGGGTGATTGACCTGCTCTCACGAGCTCATATAGAAGACAAGGCGTCAGCTCTTGATGGCCAATAGGCGGTATATTTGAGCGTCGACACAACTAGTCCACCCAACGGCCAATCAGAGCTGTGAGTTTGCTTGTGACCCCAATCCAAATCGCGCTGACCATGACCGTCAGTATACCTATAGGATAGATTGTGATCAGAGTATTGTCCATCCAACCCATGGAAATGCTGAGAAATTGCTTTGTCATATGATCGCCGAATAGGGCGAGCAAAGACCCCAGGTCGGTGAACAGATTATTAGAGAAATCGGCACCTGGAAAGGTATGATTGGTGGCCATTCGAGAGAAGTCTGGGATAGCGTTCGTAAGAGGTTTCATGTGTAATGGGTGACAGCCAATGAGACGTCGAAATACTACTGAGTGCAAATACAATATGGCAGCTCGACTATTCTGTAACGCAATAAAGGGACCAGTTTTACTGGGTGTGTTCTTCTTTCAGGGTAATGACACTGTTGAGCAGAATAGGAGGGAGGAACGTTGCAGCCTCACGCGGAAGAGTCAGGCCTAATGCTAACCTGCATGACGGAAGAGAGACGACATCTACTCCTTTCTGTGAGGAAGATCGTATAGGATATACCTTCGATAATATTTTAAGGGAATTTTCGAGCTATGTGGTATCATTCCAAGAGATCTATTTCTCTTGCGTTGCAGGACTCGACGCCGGACTCGTGCGGCCGCAAAGTCCCGGCTCTGTTACGGGACATCAATCGAAAAGCGATAAAGTAGGATTCGAGCTAAGATATGTAGCGCGCCGAACCGCTGCTTACAGCGGCTACTCCCGATTACAAAGAAGTGGGGGCCATCAGAATGCCGTTCAATAAATTGCACCTTCCCGCCTTCAGCGCGCATTCACGACCGAGGTTGCTGTGGTGAGAGGCTCTGTGATAGTACAAAGTCACAAAAAGATGAATGCGTTTGGTAAGTCTCCCAACTTTTCCTGTACCAACAATCATGTCATTCAGTACCGTGTACCGCAACCTGCATCGTTCGCTGACATTACCACTAGTACCGAAGAATAGAAGGGTATGCTACCAATGGAATGAATCTCAACACAGTCTACTAAAGTTTCACAGCCAAAGTTCGAGCTTCAATTGAAGGTGGCCATTTCTGCCCAGCGAGTGCCTGCATCAACTACTTACCTCCGTTAGGTAATCGACCTTAACAACGTCCCCCTCGTCTCCGGGACCTCCTATGTGAAATGGCATCTTCCTTCCTCTACGTCCGCCGAGCACCGTGGTCATACTGCGAAGGCAGTGATCCGAGATCACAAAGTGGCGTGGGAATACGTCAAAACACTACCTGTACGCTTGACGGTGGATCGCAATGGCATGCTGCAAGAGTCGGAGATACACTTTGAGGTATTGCAGGAATACTCGCCTGGGACAAGAGCGGAAAGAATCGTCTTGGGTCATGTGAAGCTTAATCTGTCGGAATTTGTGGGTGGAAGTGATGATGGGGAAGATTCTGTCACGCGGCGATATCTGATGCAGGAGAGCAAGATTAACAGTACATTAAAGGTCCGCTGTCTTTCAGTTCACTTTCTGAGTCGTCAACACTAATCGCTGAATTAGCTGGGCATAATGATGACCCAGACCGAGGGTTCCCGGGACTTCACTGCCCCACCCCTCAAGACGGCCCCGGTCTTCGGCGGTATAGCCGGCATCATGACTGCTGAAGCTGGTGACCCCTCAGACGACGGGAACAATGTCCCTTCGATGTCTCACAAAGCCCGAGAAAGCGGGAAGCTTCAGGATATGTATCGTCGAACGCTGGCTGCCAGCTGGGCTGCGCAGGCGGGAGAGCTGCCGGCTGACAAGTGTATCGAGGACATCTTTGCTGGTGGCGATGGCTGGGGACAGGGCGCCCACGAAGGCCCTAAATCAAGTCCGAGGATTGGGGGAGGGAGTACGGGAAGCGACAGTGATGGAGAGACAAGAACATTGAGGGGCCCTAAGAGAAACACTTCCGGAACAGGGAGCCACAGCACGTTGAAACCGACACTTCGACAACGGACCAGCAGCAAAGAAGGCCCAGCTACTGGTACTGTTAGCGGCAGGGGGAGCATCGCGTCGCAAGTACAACAAGGCCATGATTCGACAAAGCATAAGCTGAGGAACACGTACGAGATCAATGAATTCACTGAGCGAGAGGACTTGAGGAGCTGGGAGATTTCGGCCAAGGGCTGAAGTTTCATTTGCGAGCGAAGCTCTCAGCTACGACAAGGGACGATCTTGACTTCTTCGATGATCTCAAAAGCCGCCCATCGCCCCTCCCGAGTACCACACCTGTCTTTGACCACCTCCAGCACAATCGCCTTCCTCCAGGATGTTCCGCTCCCAGCATCGCCAAATGCAACCGCTGCATCCTCCATTCTATTTGGGACTACACTCAAGAAGATCGACGTATCAATGAGATACGTGAACGTCTTTCCGAGTGCCGGCTTCCCCACAGTCGACGAGAATATCGAAACGTTGTCTTCCGGCCGCCGCTTGAAGGAGGTAGAGTCAGAAGATGATGCGAGACCGACCGCTGCGTTGGTGAGGATAATGCAGATGTGGTGACGGGTAGCCAGGTGGGAGAGATTGCGCATGAAGGACACGAGAAGAGCTTGGCCTGTTGTTTGGCTTTTTGACATCAATGAGCTGACAACGTTCGAGATCGGATCAATGATGATCATGCCGATTTGGTTGGTCTCGTAATCCACGTTTGTTTCTCTGTCGGCGGATGCAAGCTTAGGTGGCACATTTTCATCGTCTTCGTCAGATTCGTCCTCGCTGTCTCCAACGTTGTGTCTTTTCGAATTCACCTTGATCTCCGACTTCTGTGATGCTCGCTCTGTCATCTGCCCCACCTCACCCACAGCTTCAATAACGCCAGCAAGGTCAAAGACTCTCATCACCTTCACACGATCAAGCATAGAAGTGGCTTTCTCAACGAAGCTGTCTTTGGTTATTGACCTCTTCTCATACACATACCCAGATTGCTGATAGCTTTGACGCTGATATTGCGCTTCGAGTCGATAGACGAGAACATCTCGGAGCCGCACCGGTGAGAAAGCGCCTGTGGTGTCGACGATGGCGACTTGAGAGGTGGGAAAGCAGAGCAAGTGCGATGTCAAGGCGTGGTAGGTTAGCTGGGGTCGTGATCAGCTTGCGCTAAACTGGTCTCCGTTATCGAATCCTACCAACGCCCTTCCCGTACCACTCGCGCCCGCGATCGAAGTGATCTCTCCATATCTGAAACCCCCGTTCAGCGCTTGCTCGTCAATGAACGCTGAGCCTGAGCTTGCTGGCGCAGGCGTGGCATTTGCGTGGGCTTTGGCCGCGGCTAGCAAATTGGAGGCTAGGATTGGGGGCGCTGGTTGTGCGGGGTCGGCCATGGGGTTTAAGTGAAAGGGTGCGCTTTACAGGATTCAGGAACAGGGCAAAGTGATGAGGGAAGATGAATGAATTTGAGATGGATTACTTCCTTGTGAGAGGCGAGAGGAAGGATTATCCGATCTCATTTTTCGGGGAAGGTTTATAGAACTAGTAGAGAATCAGTGTCTTGCTTGGTGGGGAGTTATGCGGAGGCTGGCTCTGTTCAGATAGATTGGAGGGTGGTCGATGAGTGACGGCGACTACATGAATAAAGTACGCTCCTTGACCCGCTACCTTCGGGCCGTGCCGAGAGAGGAATCTACAGCCGAGGGATCTGGCACCAATTTGGGCCCGCGCAAAAAGGATGATCGACGGCTAAAACTCACCAAAAGTACAGACTTTCAATATTTCATTCCTCATCACACAGTGGGAATCAGAACTTAAGTTTGGACGAGTACTATCTCTAGGAATTAATTTGAGTCTGTGGATCTCCTTGGACTTGTTTTATATAAATTAGGTGAGTGGATATAAGGAGGAGATTTTAAGTGCCCGGAATTAGTGTTTTTGACCCTCGAGCCCTTTTCACACCAGCTCTGTTACGAACCAGACAAATGTTATATCTACTACCTTCTATTTCCTTTCTCTTCAATAAGGTATTATAGGCAGCCTCTTACGTCCTATCCTCGTTTTCCTCGCTCAATCTACGCTTACGGCGCGAGCATTGAGCAGTTCACGGATCTCACATTCTCGTGGAGACGAGGACGAGGTGCGTTAATCTGGTCACGGACTAAGAAAAAGCACGAATGACAAGGGACGGCAATCGCAGCGCTATTGAGAGCTGGGATAACAACATTCCGACCCAAAAGCTGGCGCATGCCAAGCCTTTGGTTCGAGGCTCTCCATACTCGTACTAAATGGCCTAGCTCGGATCGATAACGGGGAAAGTGCGGAGAATTCGAATCAAGGTGTTAGGTGTTCCCCGAGTCGTTGCAATTGTGGACCTTTCTGATGTCTGGCAAAGGTACCGATTAGATCGAAGGAAAGGTCGATACCAATGAGCGCGTCAGCCGGCCGTCATGGCCTATCTTTAAAGACCCGTTCAAACAAGGCGATAGTCGAGGTCTGACTAATCCGATTCCGCAGAATCCGTCATCTCCCCTTACATATGAACTCCACCTGTAACCCTCTTGTGATAGCTGATGATGATGCCGCAACTACCGAAAGTGAGCCTTCTAGTTGGGCCATAAGCGTAGTGATCACTGATGGAGCTCTATCGTCCGATATATCCGCGCAGGCTCCATTGAGGCACTCTCCCCCTGATCCACGACAAACAGGCCGCTCTGCACGCCACGATGCCTTTTAGCTTTTTAGCGCCGATATCACAACGCCAAGGGCGTTATTTTCTAAGAGCCAAGGAGAATGTTCTGACTGAAATTGGGGTCGATGAAGGTGCAGTGATCAAAGATGGTGCCCGGTCTGTTTTCGATCTTTAACCGCCTTGCCCACCATCTTGGCTGGCCAGTGAAGCAAGCCAGGAGTCATATCAACCAAAGAGTCCCGTCTCCAATTCATCAGACGAAAGGGAAAGCAGCCAAGAGGGTATGCACCGAGAAGTAGATGAGAAACAAGATTCGCTTGGTGCTTCAATGACACCAATGTCTGGCTCCGAAGCAGCATAAGCTCGTCATTCCTGTCCGACAAACATGGTTCTGGATTCAATATCTGGCTCGATAGTTCCATCCTTGTCCCTGTTTTGCCACGGTATGATCCCCTTCCAGCGGTTCGTAAAGCCACCGCAGAAGGTTTCAACGTCGATAACTATATCAGTACAGCATCTTATCCTGCAACCAACAAAGCCTCTGGAGCGGGCCGAAAGGATAAAGGGGAAGCGAAGTCAGAGGACCGTGGTTCTGACCTTACTGATAATACCAATGAGAGCAAGGTCAAGCCTGGGCGCGACACGAAAAGCAAACGTTCTGCAGCTACACAGGAGAGCCCTGCGCCCAAGCGCCGCAAGCGACGGCCTTTCACTTCCCCCCTTTTTCTGACGATTGGGTCGAAGAACAACCTCAAAATCTTTTCATTCTGGACGGAGATATAGTTGAGGACAGATCCAAAGAAAGCTTCAGCGATAGGGGGAGACCACACCTGCAATAACTGATCCAGTGCTGGGCTGCTAGCTCGTAAGCCCGCCTTAGATTGCTAGTTGTGTGTTCGATCGTGTAAGAGATGGGATACAGGTTGCTGCGGGATTGTCAGCTAGAATACATCGATCCTTCCCTTCGAGCTGCTATGCTGCATGCGCCTGTCATGCGAACGTAATCAGAGGCTAGCTACGATGTGGGATGTCTGACTTGGGAGCCTGCGGCCACGGTGAAAGAGCTCAGTATTCATAGTCGTAGAAAGCTGCATGACTGACGGATCAAATAGCTTTCTCATAATCTTGGAAACTATCTACAGCATTGTGCTGCTCACCTACCCCGTTTGCTTGCCAACCCTGCCCTTAAAGGAGCTTCCCGCAAGCTTTTTCGTTGGCTAGAAAGTAGGAACATGTTCCATTTGTCATCGTTGTCGACGTAGGAGAATGTCAAAGATGGAAGGAAAGAGCGCAAAAAATGGAACTACGCTTCCTGGAGAGGCCGTCTCGGGCAAAAATACTGATAATGCTGCCAATAATGCTGCCAACGCTATGCTGCTGGAATTCTGCAAACAAAAAGCCGCTTTGTGAAGTCTCAATAGGACGGAAATTGATTGAACCTGCCTCATCATCAGCACACCTCCTCTACATCCTGGGGAAATCAATACCCACGCCCGCAAAAAGAAACTTGGTAAACTCCCATTCACCCCAAGTCCATGATAGTTCTGCCCATCCATAACAGGCAGCAGCTCCACCCATCCCATAGAAATCTCTTCCAACGGCACACTCATCATATTCGGATAATTCGGCATCCGCCCAATATTCACACCAATTCTAGTCTCCTCATCCGTCCCGTTGGTAAGATAATCCTCACTCAAAAAGAACGCAGTTCCACACTCCCCTGCCACCGGCAGCCTAATCGCATTAAGCGTCGGCAATTACACACTAACTAAACACCCTTCCTCCCTCCCAGCCCCCAAAGCCGTTTATCCCAGTTCGTTGGATCGTTCCCTCCATTGGAAACAAAGCTGGCACAGAGCGTACACAGCCTGCTTACATGAATCAGTCGTCCACTTATGATTTGTTAGCTCCAACCCCTCGGTATTTTGTGGTTCCACTTTATCCAAACAGGCGCCCCAAGCCTGCGGCCTCCCGCTCGGGGCACCGACAGTGTGACCGTAGTAGGAGTCGTTGCGAAGGGTGTCGTAGGGTTGTTTTTTGCACACGCAGTTCGCATCTCCGATGTCGCAGATTGCGTCGCCGTTGTTGTTGAGGATCGTGTCGAGCTCGGCGATGGTGGTGTTGTCCACCGGAGAGGGGGTCGTGGGGGGAAATAGTGTCGTCAGGGGCAGGACGAGAGGGCTGGTGAGGGTGGAGAGAAATGTGGGTGGTTGATCTTTAGGTCGTCAGATGTGACAGTGGACGGATACACTTCTAGGCTGGAAAAGAGGAGGATTTGGTGTGAAGGCGAGCATATTGTCATGGTATGAAATCGATATAGCTCTGTAAAGGGGTTTGCTGATTCTACTAGGTATGCACTCAGCTGTTGAGGTGTACGCTCGTCTACTCAAGGTACTTGAGCTCTATGATGCATCGACTAAAGCGATTTATACCACTTTGATCCTCTGCGCAAACTTAGCCCGCGTCTTGACCTTAAGGAGACAGTTCACGCGGGGAATGTGCCGAGAGCTTACACTGAAACATCAAATGTCTGGAAACGTCAGATTCTCCTCCGCCCGTTTGATGGGCGCTTTGTAGCGCGTCAAGGGCTACCGTGCGCCTCAAACACTCAACGTTACTTTTACATGCTTTCCATGAGCTGGTAAAATCATCAAAATTTCTGAACAACTCGTCCGAATAGAAATTCTAAGGCAGAAATAAACAGAGCAAAAAGACTGTAGTATAAGCAAACTTTCCATAAAAAGAAAGCCCAACTAGAAACGGCAAATCAAAAGGGCATGGCCGGACTCGAACCAGCGACCTTGGGATAATGATTTCGCGAAAACTGCAATCCCACACTCTAACCTACTTTGATATTAGGACAGCGATATATTTCAAGATTTTTCTTTCAAACTTACCGCTGAGTTACACACCCAATATTTAAAAATCGTTTTACTACGATCCGATATATTGTTGTATAAAATTAACACGTTGAGCGGAAACCATCCACGTCCAAGTTCCCTAACTGACCACTCGTAGGGCTGAAGCCCGTAGACCCCGAAAGGGCACCCTAAAGCGCGCTGCTTAGGCGACAACACCCATCCCCGGAAGATCAGGCTCGGTCCCCGGAAGCCGGGTTCCGGGGCGAGAATCTCGGGAAAGGCTTCAACATCGACGAGTCCTAGTAGCTTCCCTTGAGTATTCTTCACCAGAATGAATAGGCATAGAACAACATGGAAACATGGCAGCCCGATGGAGGATAATACTGATCGCATAAATCGATCTGATGTTTACGCTGGAATATATAGTGGTCAAGTCGATCTTTGAGAAATTCGATGCTTTACCAACGAAGAGCAAGCCCAGGATATTGGGAAACGGTGGGACAGAGTGGGTACCGTTAAGTGGAATTGCGATTGTAGGAGGTGTGTTAAAAGTGGCTGAACGGATGACATATTGATTCAAATACAGACAACAATACTATCACATGTGTCGCATTAGGGTACACACGATCTTCTCAAATTAGATTATGACTTGAATCCACTAATCACATGAATAGGACTGGCATGAAATGCCTTCCCGCCTATAAATCCGCACTCATCGTCAGTGGCAATGTTCTCCACGACTGGCACGCCGAGATCCTCGCCATTCGAGCCTTCAATCACTTCCTCATGCAAGAATGTTATGAACTAGGCTCATCAGCCGATTACCAGTCGCCTATCATTCGACGGAGAGATGAAACTGAATTAGCTCAAGAGCTTGGACAGCAACCTTTCACCATCCATCCGAATTTGAGGATAATGATGTACTGCTCCGAAGCACCGTGTGGAGATGCGAGCATGGAGTTAGTAATGGAAGCGCAGGAAGATGCTACTCCATGGCCTGTTTCTGTTCCCGGTGATAGTATTGTATCTGGACTCCTTGGTCGTGGTTCCTTCTCCCAGCTAGGTATTGTAAGAAGAAAGCCCGGTGTGGGAAACCTGTCTACCAAACGAAAGAGAAATCATGGCTAAATCTCTTGTAGCTCGAGCAGACAGCTCACCCACACTCTCAAAATCCTGCTCAGATAAACTAGCACTCAAACAATGCACATCCCTCCTTTCCTCTCTGACATCCCTCCTCATATCACCCAAAAACGCCTACATCGACACCCTCATCCTCCCCAGCTCTCAATACAGACCAGCAGCATGTGAGCGAGCATTCGGCCCAACCGGGCGTATGAAATCTGTAGCTACCAAAAAATGGTCTAAGGGCTATACTTTCCACCCCATCCAAATCAAACCCACAGATCTCGAATTCAACTACTCTCGCCGCAGCGCGAAAGTTGGAAGTCAGAACCTTGAAAGCAAAGGTAGTAATATATCCGCAGTATGGACACCGCGACTTCAGGAGACACTGATCAACGGCGTCTTACAAGGGCGAAAACAGACAGATGCAAAGGGGGCGAGTGCATTAAGTCGGAACAGGATGCAAGAGTTGTTGCTTGACATAGTATTTAGGCTGGAAAGCTCTATGGCCAAAGAAATTACGGGTTTGGGATCCTATGCCAAAACCAAAAGGGCAAAGCCACTGGAAGTTAGGTGGCACGTCAAAAACGATGCGAAGATGGAGGCACTCAAGGGGTGGAACGATGGGGCTGGTTGAAAAGGGTTGAAGAGGAAGATTGGGTACTCTCAAGACTCACGATATCGACGTCGTAAGGAGCTAAGCGAGCTTTAGATGGCTAGAATACCGCTCTCACATGTCGACTGTTGAGGGCTGGTTGGGCCACAAAAGTGACAGATTGGGCTCGACATGTTTGCCGAAAGACATTTTAGAAGGGTAAGATACCCTCGACGGCTTGCCATATCATCATAGTGGCAAATTCAAGCAAGGATAGTTGCAGAATCCAAATGATACTAAAATTGCAGATGAGGGTATGCACAAGGGAGCAGGAGAATTGGACTTCAGGCACCATCGAATGAGGTTCAAGCTCAATTTGAGCCGGAAAAGTGGTATTGCTAGCTCCCATTATCGGCATACAATGTTGTGGAAAGGTGAGATACCATAATCGAAATGCATCAAGAGACAGCGTCATGCCATTGGTGAGAGTCGTTCAGACTGATGATAATGTTCTGCTACATTGTAGCACCCCCCATCACCCCTCGAAAAATCCTCTTCCCAGCCTCCAATTTCTGGATTCTATCCTTCAAGAATTGTCTCTGTCTCTTCGCTGCAGTAGGCTCTGCGGCAAGCTTTTCCACCTCCAGATCCGATAAGCCATTAACAATGACAGGCGAGAAGATTTTCTCAAGACTTTTGATGATGTGGCGCTCGACTACCTGGGTGGTGACGTTTGCAACGAAGGTCTTTTGCGAAACCTGGATGGAAGTAAGTACAGGGCATTACTACCAGACAAGGAGGTTAGTAAAGTGTTACCTTGTAAATGGCAAAGAGACAATCAAGCGCCTCCTCGCAGCTGACGTTCTCCATGTTAGGATCTATGCGGACGGCGTAGCTCTTCAAGGCATGGTCGATATCGATGCTTGCAGAGGTGTGAGTAGATGGGTAACCAGGAAGCCTGGTGTGCTTAGTTGCAGCTTCGATACTCTTAGAAAGCGACTTCTTCTGTCGGTCTAATCGCCGCTTGGTGATTATATCGGTGTAATAATGATTGTAGTTTATGGGGTAGCTCCTAGTGTCCTCCATGATCTTCCCAAGCTCTTGAAGAGCATTGTCGTATCTGGTCTTAAGCGCATCTTGGACAAGGGATGCTCGCAGACGAGAGCTTACGTCCTTTGGGCACTTGTCTTGAAGCAGGACTTCGAGGAATTTCGTGCATACTTGAGCAACTTCGTCAAGATAGGCCACAGCAAGGCTCTCCCACTTGGAACATTGCTCCCAGAAAAGCTCTCCCACGAGTAGTGGGTTGAAGCTCCCTATCAACTCTCGACCACGAGTGCGAACTAGGACAAGGCGAACCCATTGGAGTGCATGCACTTTGTTCGTTTTAATTGGTTTGGCCGAATCTTTGCCCGGTGTGTCATAATCGTCATCTTCGTCACCTTCGTCCTCTTCGTCACCTTCGCCCTCTTCGTCACCTTCGCCCTCTTCGTCACCTTCGTCACCTTCATCATCCGCTTGGGCGTCAGCGTGCTTGGCTTTGTCGAAGAAGTTGATATGATATTTGTGGCCGTTGACCCGGATGTTCTCGGCGAATGTGATGTTTATGTGTTGAACTACTGCCCGAACACGGCGAATTGTCGTTGGCGACGTTAAAGAAAAATCGTGCTTTGCGTCGGTGAGGAAGTATTTCCCTTCGTACTGCCCACCGACGGCTGCTTTGCAGGCTTCATAGTACTCAAGACTGAGCTGAGACAGGTATGCCTTGCACTCCGATGGCTGTGATCGTGGGTCTCCCAACTTTCCCAGCTGATTTTCTGCATCAATCAACGCTTCTTCAAGATCTTTGCGGAGCTTTGGCAACTCGTGCCTGATGTGTTCGAACAGAAGCTGGCTCAATCGAGTCCTCAAGGCTTCAATGCCAACGCAATGGCCGGGTAATTCCTTGAAGTTGGAGGTGCAGAAATAGGTGGCTTCTGCTGCATTTCGTTCTTCCAACGAGAAGCCACTCTCCTCGAACTTACGGTTCTTGAGCACATGCCAACCCAGCTTAAAGAAGATATCCTCGTTGCGTGCAAGCTCAATGAATGCTTTTTCGCTGCCAGACCCCGCAGGAAGCCGGTCAGGCTTGGTGATGATACCAAGTGTGCGGTTCCCGTCTGGGTCTACCTCCCTCACCTTGGTTAGGATCTTCTGGTTGGCATAGTCGTTAGCTCCAGAAACCACCGCCAGGCAAATCGTCCGGTGCTGAGAGATATAATGGTCGGTGATCTCGGCCACAAGCTCGACATCGGCTTTGGTCACACCCTTGGTATCGGTCTGAATAAGACCAGGGATGTCCACCAACGTAAGCTGTGGTCTGGAGGAACCTTCGATCTCAATGGAGAGGACATCTCTTGCAAAAGCTCTGGGTTGAGATCCTGATGCCGGTCCGGTATCCACATCCATGACGGACATCGCCGCGGTCATGATTCGGGGGAGCTCGCTAAAGTCGGTGATGGCCTCCTGAAAGGCTTTGATAGTCCCTTGCTCATTGCTAGGTCGTTTGGCATCCGGGATGATCTTTATCGTTAGCGAGTCGCTTGGTGCACGTCGGAGGTTGATCTCAGTGGCGAATCGGGTGCACAGATTATCGTTACGTGGGAAGGGAATCTCTGTCAAGGCTTCGAGCACAGAGCTCTTGCCTGCTGACTGATCGCCGCAAACCACGAGCTGGGGCAGCGGCAGGATACTCTCGAGGCCGCATTTGCGGACCAGGGCGACGGTATCAAGGACACTTCGTTGCTCATCGGTCTGAAGGTCTTCGAGTGATGAGGTAACGGCCACCTGTGTGTCGGCGGCTGCTTGGGGCTGATCATTGACCTGTAATAAAGCCGGATCATGTGCAGCTCCTTCGCTCATCGGTGGATTGGAATCCATGTTTGGAGCGAAGATGGTACTAGGAGACACTGAGATCTGAAAAAGATAGAAGACCAGGATCCAGGTTACTTGCTCTTATACATTTTGCGGCGATGACCATCCTTGATATGACCTCCTGGGAGATCTGTACGACTGACTCATATCTCTTTCGTGCAAGGGACCATTAGACGAGTTGAGAATAAAGACGAGTCAGTTACCTGTGGTGGTTCCGAGACCTCGAGCCTTCCTGCATGGTCGAAACAAAGAAAACGGTATCATTTCAGCAGATTTTTATGGCAAAGTCCTGATACCGTCCGAAGCAAGATGCAAGTGAGCGAGTTTCCGCGTTTGTTTGCTTAAAGTACAACCAATCAAAGCTTGTTAGAGCGATTTTCGTTCACCAAATGGTCGGTTGGCAATCGGCAGCTTGCTGTAATCGATATTCTTTGACGCTTTGACCAATGGCCTCATTTTGGCGCAAGAGACTGGTCAGATTTGACAGCGACAAAGCCTGTGAATGTTGAGTCACATCGGGCCAAACAGTCGGCCTGTCCATGAGAACATGCACCCACCCTGTCACCTCATTTCCCCCTCAGCCACCCCCACCAACCCTCAACTTCCCCCAAACCCTCCTCTCCATCTCCCTCTCCATCCTCAACTTCTCCATCTCGCCCTCCACCTCCTTCCCCCTCCTCTCCCCCTCCTCCAGCACCTCCAACACCTCCCCAACCTTCTCCTCATACGCCTTCTCCATCTCCTTCTTCGTCATCGACCCCAGTATCTCCTCTTTCCGGGCCTCAAAAGCTGATTGTTGCGCTTCTGTGCGAGGATGGCCAGAGAGGTGGCCGTGGGGATAGGTGGAGGAGAGGAGGGGCGGGAGGAGGCGTTTGCGGTGGGTACGGAGGGGGGAGTCGAGGGGGATGTCTGGGAGTGTTTGTACGTCCGCCAGGTTCTGGGCTTTGGGGGACTGGGGCTCCAGTGGGGAGTTTTGGGTGGACATGGATGGATTCAGAGCGTAGCGAGAAAATAGACAAGCTGTAAAGATTAGCTAGTCGTCTTGACTAATCAGAGTGGGCTCAACAAGGTGAACAAGATCTCGAGCTCTGCTCCAGCATTCTTGCCCTTCGATGCTCGTAAGGTTAAGTTCAGTTGGCTCGGTTGGTTACCCCTATTCCAACAATGATAGATCGTTTATCAATTTTCGGAATTTTGCGCACCCCACCAAATCCAAAATCCCAAAATCACCTAATCAGACTACCATATCACAACCACCTATCTTAAACTTATCAAAATTTTGGGAAGTATTATTCAGATATAGCTCATATATATTCTAAGTTTTTAAATAATTAAAATACGTAGTCATTAAGATATATACGGTTTCGTTAATCTTGCAAGAAATCCCAGCGCTGGTCGGCGAATATAGAATTTTTACCGATTTTTTACCGACGTTTCGCCGACGTACGCCAAGGCTTCGTACTAAATCAACGAAACCTAATATATACTAATAACCACAGCTACTAATAATTCAAGATTTAAGAATATAATAAAACTATATCTGAATAATACTTCCCAAAATTTTAATAAGTTCAAGATAGGTGGTTATGATATGGTAGTCTGATTAGGTGATTTTGGGATTTTGGATTTAGTGGGGTACGCAAAATTCCGAAAATTAAAAAACGATCTATCATTGTTGGAATAGGGGTAGGTTAGCGTTCGCATCCAACCAACCCAAATGATTCACCCCACCTACCCGGCGACGCCAAGCTTCTGATCCAGCTTCAACAATTTCCATCTTCCATCTCGCCCTTCAACTTTTCATAATCTACCAACGCCTCATCATGGTAAGCCCCCTTTACACTTAACCCATCAATCGCGAATCTAGCTAACGCCCCTCATCCACCAACAGGCCGACAAACTCCGCACCCAACAGCAACTCGAGCAGCTCCAATCCCGCTACGTAGGTACCGGACACGCCGACACCACCAAGCACGAATGGACCAGCAACATCCACCGAGACAGCTATGCGAGCTATATAGGACACCCACCGTTGCTGGCGTATATGAGTGTGGGGATGGGGGAGTGTAAGGAGAGGGTGAGGGGGATGATGATTGAGGTATGTTGAGAGATCGTGTTTTCTTTTTGGGAGGGGAGGAGCTGGTGTTTGAGATGTTGGGATGGGTTTGATGGAAGGGTTGCAGGGGTTTTGGGGTGAAGTGTGCGGAGAGTGGTGCGGTGGGGGCTAGATAGTTTGGGAGGAGGGAGGAAGAGAGGAGAGGATACGACGCGGATACGAGACGGAGGATAAGGATACGGAAGACGAGCGCGCGGTTGATGAAGCTACATGCGACGAAGAGACCGCAAACGATTCTACAGGAGATGGAAATACGGGTGCTGAAGAACCAGAACACGAAGCCACGAGAGATGAGGATACCGTGCAAGCGTTTCAGCAGTTGTGAGAAAAGCTACGCTAACATGTCTGTCCCTCCAGAAAATGATACAACCCGTGGGCAAGCCGCCAGAGGTGCAAGATTGATCTCGCCCACGAAGTAGATATGGGGGCCACCTGAGGAGAGGGAGGGACACGACCAATACCGGTGTGGGCTGCGCGCTTGCAGGATGAGAGGAGCTAGATTACATGAGTGTCTGGGGACCTATACCTGCAAGCACGGGAGTATGGCAGATGGGCAATAGGATGACATTGTACTATAGTCTCGATCTAGCTTCCCGGAATGGTCAAGACTCGCAGTAGCCACAGAAAGTGGTGGATGTCAAGTTGGTAGTGACATATTACGTGCCTAATCATTCAATGCATTCTCAATCCAGTCTATCCTGGCATCAAACATAAACAATGGACTCTTTCAATCCAGCCAGCCACAAGGCACGGCTTTCCAAACGCCTTCTCTCGTGTAGCACTATCGTAGCAGCCGCCAGCTGGTCCACAGCTCATCAATCAGAAGCTCCAGACCCAGTCTCTCATCCGTTGTACAAGCGTCGCTCGTCAGATCCAGTCACCAGTCGCGTCGGGCTCATTCCCTTCGCTCAGGCCTTGCTCTCCTCCCACCCCTCAAGCTCTTTACCCGGTTCAGGAATCCACCACCTCCACTGCTTTCGTTCTGCCCGTTCACGGTGCCATCGTTGGTAACCCGCCTCTCCAAGATGCCTCCAGTAGCCGCACGCTTCGGACTGCTCATAGTCCTAGCCCTCGCATTGACCTGATCCTCGCCAACACCAATACTGTCCACGCGATTCCGCTGCTCTGCAATCTGGATTCGTTGCCCTTTCCTCTCATAGGCATCACCATAGTCGTTGAAGAAAGGATTAGATTCTTTAATCTTGGGCAAGCCACCTGCGCTTTGCACGTCGGCTGGGCTAGTAGGTGTCCCAACGCGCTCATTGTAGACGCCATCCGGGCTGGTGACTCTTCCAGATGGTGCAAAAGCGCCACGATTGGCATTGCTGATGCCGCGGATCTTCTGTGCTAAGCTGCGTTTCCTGCCTAAGCCGCCTGCATTGACGCTGCCAGGTATTTGATCGTTTTCAGACTCGCGACCCTGAATCGCAGCTCGTGCTGCTGGGGCACCTTCGAGATGTGTTGTAGTCCCAAGGCCCATGCTCTCTTCGCCGTGAATTTTTTCCACTCGGCCTGTAGGATTGAAAGTTGACGTTCTATCAAGGCCAGCTCGCACACCTGGACCAGCACGAGTAGGAGCACTGGAGCCTGCGTAGGCTTCGTAGTTGTAGGTTTGATTTTGATCGTACGTGAATGGCTCGGCCAGAGGTTTCGGCGCACCTGATGTCGCATAGTCTGTGAAGCCTTCCTCGCCGCGGCCATGGAATTGAGCGAAGTTCAAGTCTTTGTTGACTGGACCGGACCCGCCCATGGTATTGTTGGCAGAATCTTTCGCAAACGCTTGCATTGGTGCTCGTTGCTGATTGGGGCGATTGCGGTGGGGATTGCAGGCGTCGAAGGGACCATCGTGGTGAAATGCTGACGGGGAAATTAGCTTATCAGGCATATAACATTCCGTCGAACAACTTACTTCCAGTCCCAAAAATACTAGTAACGTCAAGCGAATCAATAATGTCAAGCTGCTTATTTGGTTTCTTCGACCTTGACGATGTAGGTGGTCTGCTCTTGCCATCTCCCCTATGCCTAGCTTCTCGCTCTCTGCGGTGACGCTCTCTACGTTTCCGCTCGTCCTCCGGGCTCAGTACTCTGTTGTTGATGGATGAATCGGAATTCCGCCTTGGACGTGGCCGGCGTTGTCCATTCTCAGGAGAGACTGGATCAGCAAAAATGTCAAGCTCATCCCTCTGCGGCTTGCCGGTGCGTGGGCGTCCGTTTGGGTCTTCGTTCGAGCGTGACGGAAAATGTCCTGGTGCCCCGTTCATTGGTCTGGGTGGTCTATTTTCTGATCGAATCGGGCGTCTGGCGTATGGTGGAGGCTGGCCTTGGGGTGTGCCGTTCGTAATAGTAGAAGGACCATCGTTGAGAGTGAGATTATCCTGCGCGTGAGAGTCAGTAACGGCAGAAGTACACTTATCGTAAACAAGACCCACAAATAGCTCAACAGCATGTCCAGTCAATGTCGGCTTTGTTGGCGATCGCCCCCCATCCATTGCGGACAAACTATGATCTGGCGATGCAGACCTTACTCGTACTGCAGATGTATCTTTCTTCTCTGTCTGATCGAGGAAAGGATTGCGGGACAGAGGTCGGTCAGGGGCTGTATTAGGTATGTTGCCAAAAGTAGAAACGATTGGTGAGTTTGCCGGTGACGCAGCGCGATTTCGGAAAGGATTGTTTGAGTTCAGGTTGGTAAGTCCAGGAGAGGGAAGTCTTCCTGCGTCTGTCGATAGATTCCCTGAATTAGCAGGTGACCTCAGAGTTGGTAATGCTGGGGAGCGTTTCAGACGACCCATCTCGCGCATCAGGAGTGTCACACAAAACAAGGATGTTGACGTGTAGGATTGGTGTTTGGACAATCTGGTGTAATTGCCAAAGCGCTTATCTCCACCCAGCACTGCCAGTGAATGGAAAGGCTTGGAAACCGACCTGCAGCTTGCCCCGGCGGCGGCGATATAAGCGACATCCTCGCAGCGTCGTCGTCGTCTGCTCCTATGACTTCACTCTTCTTCGTATATATCCAAGAAAATTGTTCCTCTAATGCCGACAATGTTGCTAATGTTGTGGAATGTTTGGAATGAGGGAGTTTAAGCGATGTCGGATTCGAGCGATGTCAGGATCTTCAAGCAGCGGAAACCTGAATGCGGCGTTGGTGAAGCAGGTGACCTGGGAGCGCCAACGATTGCTGCATAAAATGCTACCAGAGCAAATCAAGGTCTGTAGGGTGTATGATAGGTATTCTTTGATGAGAAAGCAAGAAGGTGGGTGAGTCAGCACATCTTGGTAGTAGAGAGTGGTTGCTTCTTCAAATTCCATTCCAGGGGCGGCCGCTTCCCCCAACAACCTCGTCTCGGGGTCGTCTCTAGGCTGGCTTTAACAGCTTTAGAGGCTTGGCCCTGCCCCCAAGGGGCAAGTGTTGCTTCCCTTATTCTCTGCACATTTCGACCACTATTGGTCGCACAAGGCTCACTAAGCACCTCTGCCGGCGCGACCGCTTCACCCCGCAAATCCACGTTCGTGCCAAGGGATCGGATTCTTGTTGCGGCTCCAATTGTTGACCTTCTTCATCTTATCAACACTGAGACTGCGGTGTGAAAAGAAGATCGAGCGCGTAGCACGGCAGAAGCACCTCAAGACACTTACTCCAAAATTGGCGATAACAGGTACTTCTAAGGTATTTGCAAGAAGATCTTTAAGAAGAAAGTGTTGAGAGTTTGCTCGGCCTCTCTAATGAGATCTCACGTGCGAGTGTGGAGATTTTCTACGGCTTCTCTTCCTTGCTTTTGCTTGTCTCATGGCTCACGAGCGATGGTACCGTGGTTTGAACCTCAGATCCCCTGGAAAGGATCATTGCTGTGTTCAGAGTCCCATGCGTAGTACCGTAGATCGTTCCCATATCGTTCGAACGAAGTGCTTCCAATCTTCAAACACAGCGGTACTTATATCTACATAGAAAAGGGAGATTAGAGGTTGCGATCTTATGAGGCACATCAGTCTGCGGTCTTCTATTCATTGTCTAGCAAGTGTATCCTGCTCTGATGTGTCTGCCTCATCATCAAGATGCCTGCGCACGCTGAGTTGACTGGATCAAATCCTGCAATTTAGCATCTCCACTGATCATGTTATTGACCGTATTGAGAACAGCACCCTCCGCCTGCGCTCCCGCGTTCTTCACAGCATCTACAATCGCCGAAAGCGCCAACTCTCCAGCCTTGTCGACGTTCTCAGCATTCACGCCGATTTGGTGCAACGCCTGTGCCGTCTGCATCTGTACCAACTGTGCAATTGGTCCGAGTGGGTTCTGAATGCCAAGGTACTGATCCAGGCCCTTTTCGACAGCGCTAGCGCCAGTAGTAACGACATTGAGCCCGTCACCTACTACCTTGAACATTGTGCCTGGTCTTTAAATCAGCAAATCGGTTCGAGAAACATCAAAACATCTGCGTTTAATTGGAAAGGACAGGAAGCAGGAGCTTTCGAGAAAACATCTTGTTGTTGTATGCTTCGAAAAGGACTCATGCTGTTTCACACATACCTAGCGCAACCCGCTGTTGCTGCTGCCACTGGTCAAGGACCTGATTGGCGAAGCTGTCCTTGTCCACACCGAGTCCGCTGAGGACTTGCTTGTTGGCGTCAAAAACGGCTTCGGTTGCCGTATTGACACACTTGAAAACGTCTTCGGCGATGCCGGTGAACACGTTACCAATGTCATCGAAGAAACCCATGGTGCGTGTTGCTGATGGACTGTAGTGAAAGATAAGTACGTGTCTGATTGGTGATTGCTAAAGAAGCTCTGCTGTGTGGTCTTCGCAAGTGAAGTCTGATGATGATTGATAGGGAAGATCAAAGATTCCGAGGGGGAGCGCTAAATAATATAAATAAAGGAATGTAGGAATCTGAGTCCTCGCCAGGAAGAGAGGCTAGCAGGAAGGAAGAAGACGGACACGTCTGTTCCATGCAGCCAGACTATCTCCCATCACATCTGCTGTCTGGAGCGCAGTGCTAAGGCACCTGGATTGAACAAGTCCGCAATGGTGCACGAAGATGTCTTTAGGAAGGGCCACGTTGAGTGGACAAGTGGGTCTGTCCCTCACGTGGCTGGCTGAAGACGTTCAAGGCATTCTGATCCTTAGTTCTAGGTCTTCGGAGGCGTTGCTTTTGTAGCTGTCGTGTGTCCAACATGATGGCTAGCTATCAGCATGAAGCGTGAGACGACACGTATTGTTAAAGAGTCAGGTGAGTGATTCGCTACTGGATGCTCAGGGCCTCAACGGCACAGATTCCTCGGAAGCTATTCATTATTCAGATGGGTGGCTGGCTGGAAAGAGTGGGGTTCAGCATGTAAAGTTCACCTTGGGTATTAAACGATCCAACTAGATGGATCGCTTCCCACCCTTTATGATGAAGGAATTTCTTTGAAATCCCTTGTATCTGTTCCAAGTGTCGCATCGTCTTCAACTGTACCTCTACTAGCCGCTGATCCGTTTTCTGGGTCACATCCTTGGACAGCTCCTCGATTGAACAGCTGGTCAGTCTAGACCCGAAGATTTGTAAATCGTGGCTGGCTGAAGCGGTCTGAACGATCTTCTTTGGCAGGTCGATGTCGTCTTGGGCAAGTAACTAGTGTGCTTTAAGCCTTTCAGGACAGGAACGCCTGCAGTAGCTGCTACCGACTAGGCTGTAGGCTAGGATATACTCAAAATAGTGTTGTGTACTTCTAAGCTCGCTTAGCATCGATGGCTACCTTACGGCTTTGATCTTGTAGAGGCTAGTGCATTCATATAATCCAATCGAGGTCAGCATGGTCGACTCAGGCGTGATCGAAGCGGGTGGCTGCAGGAAGACGTGCGGGGCCCAGCTGAGGAGATCCTCGATTGAGGCATTGTACACAAGCGGACTTCGGTTGGAGCCAGCTGTTCTAGATCGACACCGCATTTTGCAACGAACACAGGATGGGAGGAAAGGAAACGAAGTCTTGAGTTGACGTTTCGCTTGACGGACTCTAGCGGCACCAGCGGCTTTAAATCTCAACCAAGGGCCAATACCGACAACGCCAAATGGTTCGTTCACCTTTATGGCATAGTAATTGCAGCCGAAATGGCAGATACGGCCATGGACAAAGCTTCTCAAAACCCTCCAACCTTCAAACCAGATCCCAACGAGCTCCTCTATGGCGGCTACACACGCTTCGAGCTCGAGCTTGAGGCATGTCTTCCTTTGCAATGCTCGAAGCTGAACTTACAAACGGACGATATATGCTAATAAACACGCAGTTCGTAACCCTCCTGTCCTCCCCGTTTTATCTCAACTACCTCGCCTCTCTCAAGCTTCTCCAAGACCCTTCCTTTATCGCATATTTGGGGTACTTGCAATACTGGACACGGCCTGAATACATCAAATATCTGAGCTATCCTGGTCCGACGTTGAGAGCGTTGGAGCTGTTACAACAGGAGAGGTTTAGGACTGATGTGTTGAGTCCGAACGTGGTGGAGGCGCTTGTGAGGGAGTGGGCCGAGAAGGCGGTTGAGTATCAGAGCAAGGGCTGAGGACGCAACGGGCACAGGAAAGCACTGGGATGCGGCTTAATGTTCAGACATGGTTCAGGGGAAGACACTACGGGTGTTGCAAGAGCTAGGAACAGTGGCAGTGACTCAAGCAAGTAGGGCTGCTCGCTGTCAAATAGCAAGGCTGTTTAGAAAGTGAGCAGGCGGAAGAAGCCTCTAGGCCAGACGTGAACATTTAGCAGGTGTCTACATGCAGACTTCATGAGTGTTTACTCGTCATCCTCATCTTCGTCTTCCGTCTCTCCGTCTTCCCCCTCCTCGTCCTCTTCTTCTTCTTCATCCTCCTCCTCTTCATCCTCATCTCGCGCCCTTTGCTTCGTCCTCCCGGATGACCGCCTCGTTTGCTTCTTAGCATTTCTCCCGCCCGTTGCCTGCGGCTCGTCCTCCTCGGCCAGATTTCCACCCTCGGTCTCGCCTTCTTCTCCGTCCGCCCCTTCACCTTCTCCTGGCATGTTTCTCTTCTCGATGACGACATCGCCTAGGCTTCTAGCCAGTCTGCGATCCAGTTCCTCTGCCTCCACATCCTTCTTTGAGTACACCGTCCTTACTAATCCCGCTACACCCTTTTCTGCGACCTCCACTCTTCCACGCGGTCCAACTATATAGTCAATCGTCTCCTCTCCACCTCCGTCTCTTTCTCTGATCTTGATTATGTAATTCTCCTTTTCCATGCGCTTCAGGATCTTCTCCGTCTTTTCGCCATTTAGCACGTAGTTATCCGCATTCATTCGTTTCAGATGCTTCTCCAGTCTCGACTCCGACAGCGTGGATGAAGGCGATAGGTAGATCAACGAGAGTACAAACGTAGTGAGGCCAATATATGACGACTCAGCAGCTGTTGAGGGAATCTGTGGCGGAGGGAGGACATTGGGCCTGCGATAGCGGGCGGGGAGAGTCGACGTCAAGATGTACGATTTGGTGGTAGAGGAGGACTGGCTAGAACGAGCAGCAGCGCGCTTCTGGCTGATTGTGACCTTTTCCCTCTGGGGCAGCTCGGTGAGTTCCATGCCGAAGACTGTACGGAGTTGGTCTTGGGCGGCGGAGAAGACAGGTTTGAACTGACGGCCGGCATTGGGCGCCATTACTGAGTGCCTCGATTAGCATCACCTCTTCGATTCCAGGGCGAAAGGAGTACCTTTGGTGGTGATGTCTGTTCTTCGTATCGGCTGTCTCGAATACTCACTCGCCAACGCCAGGCGGACGAGCTTTTTGACCATTTGGTCATGACTACTTCCATCTTGAGTGTTTCCATCGGCGTCTCCATCGACTCCCTCATCTATGGACGAGGCTTCGGAGACAGAAGGAGACCGGCGACGGCGTGTTGGTGGTGGAGATGGTTCTGGTTCGGCTTGCTATTTATCCTTAGCTATTGTGCTATATGATGCCAAGGTAGAAGACCTTGGAAGGCTTACCGCGCGACGTTTGCGATTGATGACAGGCATGATGTTGTATTCCAGACCAATGAGCGAACTTGGATGTGATATTCAAGAGGCTAATAAAAGCGACGCGGTTGGAACGCGCTTCGATTGAGCGGAACAGTTGCCGCTTCTCAGCCTTACAGTGGAACTATCAAGCAGCCTCGGCAGCCTCGCGGGTGACAAAAGAATCCGACCGATCCCTATTTTCCGAGTACATACAACAATTGATTTTGATACAGAGACTCTGACTACAAAGTTGGAGAATGGTTCATTCATAACAGCTTTGTAACTTAGAGCATGAATCTATCTCCTTTCGTTGCCAGGTTATTGTATTTTAAAAGGAGCGAGGGCTTGGCTGATCGGGTCAGCCACCCGTGATCCAGCCCTTGGCTTAGTTCTACTATTCCGTACGGAGGACCACTCGATGTCATTTTCCTGCCACATCTTCTCCCCCGCTTGTCTACTCAGGCAGCACAAGGAAAACAAACTCGAGTATTCGATGGTGGAATAATCCCGACAGGCAGTAGCGCTGGCTTGGCCAATCGTCAACATGACAGATGATCTCCCACACCGCACATCAGTCATGCTTGTCGATTTCATCATTCGAAGACCAATGCTTCAATTTCAAGGTATCGATCGATTCTGCCCAAACCACGAGACCACGTGTGAATTTCGCGTCGACTCAATGCTCTATTAACGCCTAACTTCGACGTCACTTCGCGAGGTGGAGCGCCCTCTATTACATTTATAATACATGAGCTCTCCTTGTTTCTCAAGAAGTCTACTCAAAAGCCATAGTAATCTCAGTATTGTCAGCTCTCAATCTCAAAATCGCGACTTTGCTATTTAGTTATCCAGGTTTCCCTCAACATCTCTCAACAGCAGTGGCCTCTACCCAGCGAACCGTAGGAACATCTTTTACGCTACTACAGCTCCCTTTCCCGCATGAGGATTTCATCCCCTACATCAGCAATTTTTCCAGGGCATCGATCTTAGAGTTCGTCCGTCCACACAATGAATACGAGGCCAAGCTCCGTCAGGTTTTCGCTCAGCACCGTGATCACGAGGTCCTTCAAAATCCAAATGTCAATGCGATTCCTATCTTCGATGGGCACAAAACCCTTCTCCGAGTCAAAGCACGCCAGACAGATGACTAGGAGGCAAATCGAAATTTATCACGCCCTTGATGTGCGAAGACAGGAAGCCCGATGGATCAATTGCAGTGGTCCATTGACCGTTTTCAAGAAGGATTTCCCCCTCTTTTCCGAATCTTCCCTCGTCGATCTAGACTGGAGCAATGTAGTTGCAGCCGGAAGCTCCGTTGTGACTCCCTTTTTGCCAGCCCCTGACAAATTCAGCACCTCAAAGAAAGCACCCAGGTAGGCACTCTTGCTGCACCACTGTCTCTGAATTTGACCCTGTCGCGACCAGGGAATACTATCATCAGAATTTGGCGCCCTCCAGTGACGTGGACCTGTGAGCTAGCCCGCAAACTGCCATTTGGTCACAAGGGAGCACTAATGTTATACACAGCTTCATTTGGGGGTCTTAGTGAACAGCTGCTTTTGAGAAGACCAAGATTATCGAGAACAGCATCCGAAATGCTATCTTGGAGGAAAAGGGTAGGACGTGAGCTTGCTTGTAACATCATTTCATGGTCATGATTTCCAACAGACAATTCGCACTAAGAACGCAGTTACCATTGTCAGCAAATATCCTACTCCCCACGTCCAACTTGTCTTGGGATCATGTAAATCCACGTCCGAGGTCTTGACAGGTTTTGACGTAGATTGCGATTATTTCTTGTTCGATGGATCTCAAGTCTATGGTTCTCCACGCGGAATTGCAGCCTTCATGACCCAGACGAACCCAACTGACCTTACTCGGAGATCCCCATGATACGAAAGCCGACTATACGAGTGTTCCCACCGCGGCTTCGAGGTATATTGGCCAGAGCTACACCGCTGCAAATTGATCGGACCATCTTCGACCGGAGCTTCACACGCACCACGGGCTCAGTAAGGCTTTTAGTGCTAGAGCGACTTCCAACGCCGAGTGATCGCGAGTAGTATCTTGAACAGCGATGTGAAGAAAGAGGAAGGCCAGCATTGAACATTTATGTTCGGAACAGGGATATGTTACCGGGCAAGGTCAAGGATCAAGACCCAAAGGATGTTACAGAATGGATATACGATGATGGAATTGCTGATTATCATTCCTTTACTGTTCCCTACGGCCCCAAGTACCACGCGAAAAGGATCGAGAGACTCTTGTATACCAAAGGTTTTCTCCACAATTCCGAAGGGAACGTGAAGAACGACAGTAAGGTGAATTTGTGTCGCCACCCGTACTTCATTGGAGATGCTGGCTCTGTGATCCATAAATACTGTGGCTTTGCCCCCATCCAGAGACCGAAGAGGAGCACGACACCACTGTTGAAGAGCGCAATATTTAGATCTTCGGTGACCTCGAGTTCACGAAGGATGGTCCAGGGCGCCAAGTAATCGGTTCTTTCAACCCACCCTCACACGGATGACGATTAGACTGAGATAGCTTACATTAGAGATACCCAGGAATTAGGCCGGAACACTTGCGACGCAAACCTCAAACGTGTTAAAGAGTAGTACGCATGAAAGGGCGCCACCATAGACCGCAGAGGATTTTCCCGGCGAACTCCCCTTCAACTTACCGTTTAGTGTTCTACTCCTGAGATAATGGCTTACCTCGTTGATCATGGGGCTAGGATCGTCGCAAGGCTTGTGGACGGCATAATTTCTCCTTACCTCGCTGCAGCTCGCGGAGACCCGAAAATGTTTCGGATACTTCTCGAAAAGTCCGAGGCTAACGAGGAAGAAGAGGCGGAAAAGGAAGCGCAGAAAAAAGCTTCCGCGAATCATAATCAAAACAAAAAAGCCGATGACATGGAGCTTACAAAGGACAGCGGCGATGACAGCGATAAAAATGGATGTTGAGGAAAACGAGGCTTCTTCAGACGGCGACTCTACCGCAATGAAAGACGGTTCATTTGTCAAATTCAAGGGAAAGAGGATGCTGGTACTGAAACTATACCCGATAACACGGAGTCTAATAAGCCGGACATGTAGGACGTTAATATCGTAGCCTGGGACACACCAACTTCCACCCACCATCGAGCGAGATTTATTCGCTTCATCTCATGCTTTTGCTCTGTAAAACGATAGATACAATATGAACCACGGACGTAATAAATCGAAAGTCTTCCCAGCAAATACTGTGCAGCCTGTACTACTTACTATTGAGTTCGATATACCAGAGGCTGTCTACCCTCTGTTAGAACTCGGCTCGGAGGTGAATAATCGCAGACTCAGACGCTCGTAGATTTATCATCAGCAACGAAAGATATAGTAATATACGTCTTAAAGGTAGTTCGCTCCTCGACGTGGTTATTAAGAAGATCTATGATTTGAAGAAGGTTAAAGAGGGAGAGATGGATATTCCAGACCCAGATCGTGGAGTATACACTACTAATCACCATGAAAACATTATTACCCAGGATGGAAATGTAGAGAGTTTTGGGCAATATATATCGCACGACGGTTCAACATATAAGCGATGGTATCTATAGAATAATACGGAATAATTAGCGAACCTTTTCAGCAGCTGGAGAGCGCAAAAGGTCAAGAAGATTGAGGAGAGCAAAAACCAACAAGGCGTGAAGGAAAATCGTGCCACGTTGACCTTATTGAGACAGAAGTTCGATGAACTCCGAGACCACGTAATGGAAAGGGACGGTAAGACGATCGAGGAACTCCTCCTCGATAACCCTTTGACCGAACGAAATTAGAGGGTAAGTCCCAAATAGAAACCACTTAAGCAGGGTATATCCTTCCAATTGTCTCATGAGACCGACATCCTCCGTAAAGGCTATATACACCTGTCTTAAGCTGCCTGGGAGAGTGACGTTGGCAAGATTGAAGCTCTAACGCTTACTCCTTAGGGCGAGGGAGAAAACCTACCCTTACAAGTAGCTATTCAAAATATGACAGGATTTCCTCCGTTCGCTATCGCCCTGTACCGACGCCATATTCAGTCAGCCAAATCAATCCTTGATATTGCCACAGCGCAACACGAACCGGAAAACAACGACTCTCAGCGTCGTCGATATGCTCTCAACGAATACGAAGATAGCGATGATGAGATGGATGGCGAGAGCGATGAATCAAATATTTCTAGTAACTTGGTCGATGAAATTTTCACTATCGATAACATTGCAGCACTTCCAAAATCGGTTGGAAGTAAGATCTCGGGTATGTTAATTTTCGAATATTTCTCGTCAGAGATGAAGCGAGGGAGGTGGCGAGAAGGTCGAGGGAGAGGAGAGGGCGGAAGCGGAGGAGGAGAATGAAGAAGAGGAGGAAGGGAGGAGAAAGAAGTGGGATGAGGTTAGTAGGTGGCTTAATATATGAGTTCAATGTAGGTGTTTGTCGCTTTTGTGGGAATGACGGCATAGCTAGGTAGATGGCTGAGGATTCTTGGATATTGAAAATTGATTAGAGAGATTAAGACGAATGATTATATACTCGTACACCCTGTTCTAATAGCTGATACGATTGGACGTGACTATTTTCATCAAAAAATGCTAATTAGTTGTAGTGGAAGCATTGAATGGCCTCGGAGGATAAGACATACTATTCGACTGCTGCACTAACGCTTCCAAGCTAGGGCGGCATAGGTCTAATTACATACGGCAGCATGTCTATAACAAAGACGTGTCAGAGGCAAACATGTCGGATTCATGAATATATCGGTATACTCATGCATGTATTGCAGGATACATGAGGGAGCCAATATCCCAGAACTTGCATTGAATGGGTCAAGTGACCAGTGATTGGAAGAAGGGCAACCCACTGCTGTAGGATACGCCTTTCAATGACCGCCTAATTTATCTAGTCTACCTCTGAGCTATCCTGCTGACACTCTTATATCGTACAAAATTGCAAGACATAAAAAGCCCCGGTGGTTACGCCGTATAAGTACTGCGGTGCCTTATGGATCATTCCTGCTCGCTCTAAAGTGTACTCGATGTAGCTCATGGCGTATTTCTTGGATCTTGATATCAGGGCTCTCTGCAGCGGGATTGATGTCAAAAATAATGTGGAAAACTCTATCTTCTTGCGCTTCTTCATGGATCCAGTGCGGAGAGAGAGAATTTCTATTGAGATGCAAGCCGGCTAGCGAAAGCCATTTGTTGACAATTTCAAGGGCACTTAGATGGCTACCATCGCTTCTGAGTCTGAAGAAAACGCGCTTGATAGAGGACGCTTCGTCGACCATTGCATAGATTTTCACAAGGTAGGGTGTGGGGTTCGAGGTCAAAGAGTGAACAGTGTGCGAGGAAAGCTGGTGGAAAAGGGCAGGTGGATTCTGTATAACCGTGCGGCTGGCCCCAACGCGAATCACGCCCCAACGCCAATTATTTCAACTACCCCATTAACTATAGAAATAACAATATAGGAAAGTCTACTACATATTTCCCGATTTAACCAGTCTTCTTCTATAGCTTTACCTTTATAGTTATTTATTTAGAATACCGGATCCTTTTATTCTTAAATATAAAAACTACTCGTTACTCTTTAATCCTAGTTTATTTTAAGGCCTTCTACGCCCTTTTAAATTTTATTTCCTACGATTTCTTTATTTTAAAGCGTACCTAATAAGAATAAACCGTACTACCCTTTTAAATAAATATATTTAGTTATACTTTACGCGCTCCCTAGGTTACTACTTCTTTATATAACTCTATTAACTTTTACTCTATAAATAGGCCGGAAAGTAACTTCGCTTCTACTCTATAAATATATTTATTAAATATTAAGGATAAATCTAGATCCCGGAGCTCCTTCCTATACTATATAATTTACCGGTATATATATAACGTAGGTTATTCGTTAAAATCTAGGGGTAGAGTATCTTCTACTAAAGTAATAATTTTTATTAAAGTAAAAATATATTAAAATTTAATTAACCGGCGTATTATAATATCCGGATTATAAAGAACTAAACTCGATTTCCGTTAAATTAATACTACTATAATTTATTTAAATACTTTATCCTAGATAATTTAAAAGTTAATTAAAAAATCGATTTTTAAATAATCGCCCCCGGTTTAACGTATCGCTAGATTAATAGCCTTAGTATATTAATATTTAAATAACTAGAAAACGCCTATATTTAATAACTACGTTAGATATAACGAATATAATAGTAAATAAAATAATTAGATCTAGTTATTTTTATAGAACTCTAGTACCTCTCGGGTTAAATAGTTATTATAATTATCGAATATTAATATCCGCTATAGCCCGACCCGGCGGTATTTCGTAAACCGGTTAAAATACTTAATCTAATCTATATAAAGATTATTATTTATATATCCGGAGTCGTTTATCCCTTAAAGAGTATTAAGATCTAAATTTTCTTAAAATTAATTAACTAGGAATTACTTCCCGGCTAGAATTAATATCGGTAAAAGTATAAAGCCGGTAGTATTAATATACTCTATAAATATAATAAACTCCCGGTTATTTATATTTATCTAATATAAAGATTTATTTTACTCTTTTATAATTATTTATTAATTTTTACCTACGTTAATCCGGAACCCGGTTTCGTTAAAATTATAAATATTATTTAGATTTACCCCGTATATTATATATATATTTTAAAAATATCGAAACTACGCTAAAATATCCTCCGGTTTATATACGTTTTTTTATTATACTACTAGGGGTTTCTACCTACGTAATTTATATTAAAGATTATACTTTAAGAAACTAGTAGGTTATTAATTTAATATATATTTAACCGGGCCTAGGTAGTCGCGTAAAATAAAATTTATAACTTTTAAAAATATCGGGCGCCGGTAAAATATATTTATTTTATTAAACCGTTATAAATAGTAATAGAGGGCGTTTTCTTCTTCCGGTTTAAATATATAAAAGTAACTCTATTTAGGTCTAATCCTATTATACCGGTTTAAGAATTACGTGTATAAAATATAATATTAAATAGTTAACGAGTTAATATTAAGTTTAATTCCGGGGGGAATAACTTTAACTTTTTTTTAAGTACGACTTTCTTTAATAATATATAATTCGGCTATAATTTAGGGGTAGTATATAAGTAGGAAGTTAAGAGTTAATAAATTTGAAAATATTCGCGTTAGGGCGTGATTCGCGTTGGGGCTAGCCGCACCGAGTAGAGCGAGGTGCCCGCACGGTTAATATATACAAAACCCACGATTAGAAAGATAGCTGGTGGCGGGGTGCCAAGACATGAAATACGGCAGGCTTTTAGCGTATGCAAAAAGCCGTATAATCCTTTTTTCTTTCTCTTTTTCGCGCTACACGCCCGACCAAGTCCACGAATAAAGTTTCTAAGATATTAACTTTATATCAGTAGATAACTCTACTAAATAGAATTCTAATACCGTAGGAAATAACTTATCTAGTTAGGTAATTCATATATTATAAGGCTTTAAAGATTATAGTATATTTAATAAAGTATATAAAGCTTTAGAGTGAATTAAAGCTAAAGTAAGAAATTATCGTAGAAAATATAATTTCTATACTTAATTTTAAACCCCTAATAAATTCCGTACTAATAAGTCGATTAGTAGGTTTATTTTTACGGCGTTAGAATCGCCTTAGGTTAAGCTATCTACCTATATAAGGCTAATATATTAAAAGCGTTGTTCGTAGACTTGGGTTTGTATGTATGAGGGAGCGCAAAAAAAAAGTGCCAAGGATTGCACAGCTTTCTGCATACGCTAAAAGCACGGAACTTTCCGCTTCTCTTGTTTCTACGATCAAGTTTCTTTTGGGTCGTTTGCCCTAAAACCGCTATTGGAAGTGATTCTTCGCAGCAGATCTCTCGATCTATGAGATCTAAGCCGCTGGTAGATGGCAGCTTCCAAGGGAGTATCTCGAGCTCATGTCGTACTCGAAGCAATTCGTCTGGCTATCAACGCGGACATACCAGCACTACACCAGCTCACAGCTCAACGACCTGATGTCTTGAAGCTCGAAACCACGCTCCAAATCCTCCTTACATACCTGCCTGAAAGTACAGAACCCCGTCGATACATCGACTTCCTCCACGACCTTTCACGAGGCCTTCTCACTGCCTACCATTCAGACTCCTATGACAATGCTCTTGGAAGCTCACATACGGCGCCAGAGCAGGATATATCCGATGGTGAAGCTCTTATTCGAGTGAAGAGGCTGCGATTAGCTTCCTTGAAAGAACCTCATTCGTATTACGACCAGGATAGCGATCCTCTCACTGTCTTCCTGCTACGTCAAGCCCACAGGATAGACGCTGAGACAGGCTCTCTGGATCTGGTGCACCAGCTGGTAGAACCATTCATTGAGCATTCGGAATCCCTACGCGCATGGGCCATATCATATCTGCTGCCGCTGCTGCGACTCGACTACGAATACTACCCTCATTCAGGACCCTCGCACTCCCTCGCGCACTTTGAGAAACTTGACAACGGTCTCGCGGTTCAGTCCCTTCTATCGAAAGGGGTCCAAAAGAAGGATCCAGGAGACACACAAGAGATTGGGAGAGACTTGAGGGGACTAATCGGTCCATGGATGTATGGAGAGAGCGCAAGAAAAAGACGGAGGCTTAACAGCAGAAGTAGACGGAAATCCTCAATCAGTGCGGTGACAGCTAGTGCAGAGGCCACTGGAAATGGCCAAGCTGGCAGTGACTGGTCTCATGTCAATGAGTGGCTGTTGGATCTATCCAGCCGAGAGTTCCAAAAATCTGTTGATGTACTACAAAAGTGGACCGGACCAGGGGACGTCGACTACGGAGATTGGGATACTGATACCCAGCCGTTGAACGAAGAACGATTACGACCCGCGACGCGAGCATATGCGCAAGCGGGTCTAGGAGCGGCCTACTCTACAAATGAATGTTCTAAAGAAGCCATCACTGGCTCTCATCGCATACTGCTGAATGTAGCAAGACTCGTCGACATTGGTGAACCACCAGAACTCACAAGGACTGGTGATGCTATCACCAGTGGTATATCTCGCGAGTTCCTCAATGGTCTCTCCCCAACGCATCTACTTCATCACGCACTTCTACGACCGGCTAATCCTCTTACCACACCCACCAAGTCCTCTATAATGCTGTTCAATCTCTTCCTCTATTCGTCCTATAAATTGTATTATCTCGGCAATAGAAAGTCTTGCAAAAGCTTAGCAGAATTGTCACTCTTTGCTAGTGAAGACGAGCAAAGAGCAGAGCTACGAAAGACGTTGTATACGCTGAAGTCGGATTTGAGTATTGAGAATACAAAATGGCCTAGAATTCGGCACCAATTACTTTGGCTTAGGCACTGGGAGCGGCAGCAAGGGACCGAGGATGAGCCTCGAGGCATTTTTGGCAGAATCGCTAGGGCCGAGTTAGAGGGTGAGTTTCTACGGGCTATACTTGATAGAGGATTGCACAGGGTGGCCGAGGACATCTATATCAAGGAAAACGATTCGCCGCTTCCTGTGGGCACAGTGGAGAAGATAGTATTGTCGGCTGCGCTGTCTTCATATGACGCGGCCAGCGATTGCCGTAGAGTCGAAGGCTCCGCTCTCCAAGCGTCATATGACACTATCGAGGCATTTCGAAAATACTTTCCAAACTCGAAACAATTCGCTCAGACGACCGCACTGCTCTCTGCTACCGATGCCATTTCGCATTATCAATTGACTCTCCTTCATGGTACCCCTCTTCGACCTGTTAATATCCGGGCTAACAAAGACCCCGTATGGCCCATTGGTAGGATACTCAACGAAGGTCATGTTAATTACACCAAGCTGGACGATTTGCTTGGGATCGGCAACAAGCTGGTCGCCGCAGGTCTCGCACATCAATCGCTGGAGCCATCATTTGAGCAGTCCACGGAAGAAGACGCGGAGCAACAATCAGTGAACAAGCGGAGGATCACACAGATGGCCATCGAGACGGCGCTTGAACATGATAATTTCGAGACAGCTTACTCATATGTGACGACTCGCCTGCCCTCAGCCGAAGATTCAATGCCCAAAAGTTCAGCAACATCTAGTAAACCACTACCGCGAGACGATATATCCTGGAGAGCGGCATATCAGGCTGGACGCTATCATATCAATGCCACTACCACACTATTAGACATGGAAAAACGCCTGGAGATGCTCTCACAAGCACTGCTTTTAGCGCCCTCGTCAGCATTGTCCGAGATTCTGGTAGCATGGCAACAATGTGAACAAGAAATGACTGCTCGAACCGCACGCGAGGCGGAAGAGGAGCAAAATTGGGATGAGAGAGGAAGCCGAAAGGTGCCCGGAGGCTTTTCAGCAGATTCGACTCCGGTGATACAAAAAGCTCGCGATCCAAGTCGTAATGCTCTTGTTGAAGAAGCGCCAATGGGCTTGTTCGATGTTGCTCGAGGCGCTGCTGCCGCGCTGAGCAAGAATGCCTTCCCCCTCCGAGGAGTACCAAAAGGAGAAGCTCCACCAAGCAAGACATCGCAAGGCAGACCCTTAAGTACCGCGAGTCTAGGCAGTAGCGATGAAGGTGATATAAGCGGAGCTGGCGGGCAAGGGAGAGTCAGGAAGCGTGATATGGTTAGTAGCATGGTGACTGGGGGTTTGGCGTCTGGAATTGGATGGGTCATAGGTGAGTCAGGCAAAGTTCGAAGAGGTTAATACGCTGAGTGATTCATAGGGGCTCCACCAGTGAGACAGGAATGAAACGCTTGTTAATACTTTGTATAACACGGGAAGGGAAGGGAAGGCAAGGCAAGGCAAGGCAAGGCAAGAGAAGGAGGGATACAGTCGACCAATGACGAGACATCATGGGTTTCCTGTCCATTATTATATTCTCTTACCGTCAAATTATTCTCGAGAAGATTAATGCTAAAGTACTTTACTTTTTAGAGTGGCAGTCGCCAACTGTACAAGCGAAGCGCAGAAGGAACATACATCCATGTGGCCAGCGCGATGTATTCCGTTTGGTCCCAAGGGTAGCCGTAAGATCGATCGTAGGTCTTGGACCCAACGGAACAAATAGTGTAACGTTGCGAGCACCCATAGCAGATACCAATTGCATGGGATGTTTGTTTTGACCTTAGACGAGTAGTAGTTTTGCAGACATCGATATGATCATGCTTTGAGTCACTGGACATTCAGTTGGCTTTGGAATTTCATAGAGCAAGATGTGGCAAATTTTCCGTTGGACAACCTGGGACTAGCGTTTTTCTTAGTTCCTGGGCCTGGAATAAAACTCCGCCGTCCTCGCTACACTTTGCGATTCTTTGTCCCGCATATACCTGATTCTCAAGCAGATCAACCTGTGCAGTATGTATTCATCGTCCTTGCTTTACGAATATCAACAGCTAATTTGAGACTACAGATCCTTCATTTCTACAAATCTCACGCCCAATACCCTCACCTCTCAAACCTTTCATACAAAACAACACTTAGTGCACAGATTCCATACAACCGCAGCCATGGGTAAAGAGAAGGTACACATCAATGTCGTCGTCATTGGACACGGTTCGTGAATCCCCAGGAACAGCCTGATTTCCTCGTCGATTGCAGGTCGCTGTCGTTGATGAGCAGTGCCTCTATACCCGGTTGCCTAGCTACTGAGCAAGACTAACTCTGCTCCTCTATAGTCGACTCAGGCAAGTCCACTACGACTGGCCATCTTATCTACAAATGCGGTGGTATCGACAAGCGTACCATCGAGAAGTTCGAGAAGGTACGTCGTGTTGAGAGCCACCTTGCAAATTTCGACCCATAGCGGGGCAACGAATTTTGCCCCGCTGTGCCCGAAGAAGATTTTCTTGTCTCTCATACGGCAAAATCGCGTCACAACAATACATCCTAATAGCGCGCACAGGAAGCCGCCGAGTTGGGCAAGGGCTCCTTCAAGTACGCATGGGTTCTCGACAAGCTGAAGGCCGAGCGTGAGCGTGGTATCACCATCGACATTGCGCTATGGAAATTCGAAACCCCGAGGTACTACGTCACCGTCATTGGTAAGATTCACTGCGCCCATGGGACTGAATAGTATATTGACAGGATACTACAGACGCCCCCGGTCATCGTGATTTCATTAAAAACATGATCACTGGTACCTCACAGGCTGACTGCGCCATTCTCATCATCGCCGCCGGTACTGGTGAGTTCGAGGCTGGTATTTCGAAGGATGGCCAGACTCGTGAGCACGCTCTACTTGCCTACACATTGGGTGTGAGGCAGCTCATCGTCGCTATCAACAAGATGGACACTGCCAAGTGGTCTGGCGACCGATACAATGAGATCATCAAGGAGACCTCCAATTTTATCAAGAAGGTCGGCTACAATCCCAAGACTGTTCCCTTCGTCCCTATCTCCGGTTTCAACGGCGACAACATGATCGACGAGTCATCCAACTGCCCATGGTACAAGGGTTGGGAGAAAGAGACTAAGACCAAGACCACCGGAAAGACTCTTTTGGAGGCCATTGATGCCATCGAACCCCCATCCCGTCCTACCGACAAGCCTCTTCGTCTTCCCCTCCAGGATGTGTACAAGATTGGTGGTATTGGCACGGTTCCCGTCGGACGTGTTGAGACTGGCGTGATCAAGGCGGGAATGGTAAGCCTCCAACTTCATCATGTACTTCCCTTTCGTTGACTAAGACACTTTCTAGGTCGTCACCTTCGCTCCTGCCAACGTGACCACTGAAGTCAAGTCCGTCGAGATGCACCACGAGCAGCTTACCGAGGGTCTCCCAGGAGACAACGTCGGTTTCAACGTCAAGAACGTCTCCGTCAAGGAGATTCGTCGTGGCAACGTCGCTGGTGACTCCAAGAACGACCCTCCCAAGGGCGCCGACTCTTTCAACGCCCAGGTTATCGTTCTCAACCACCCTGGCCAGGTTGGTGCCGGTTACGCACCAGTGCTCGACTGCCACACTGCCCACATTGCTTGCAAGTTCAGTGAGCTTTTGGAGAAGATTGACCGTCGTACCGGTAAATCTATCGAAGACGCCCCCAAGTTCATCAAGTCTGGTGATGCCGCTATCGTCAAGATGATTCCCTCCAAGCCAATGTGTGTTGAGGCTTTCACCGACTACCCACCTCTTGGACGCTTTGCAGTCCGGGACATGAGGCAAACCGTGGCTGTTGGTGGTGAGCATAGTCCCAGGAAAACATCCTTTCAGGACAGGAAAATGCTAACAATGACTAGTCATTAAATCGGTCGTAAAGACGGACAAATCTGGCGGAAAGGTCACGAAGGTGAAAAAAGTTTCCTTACAACCACCAGGGATTACTTGCTGACCAAGTCCGCAGGCTGCCCAGAAGGCTACCGGAAAGAAGTGAGAGGATGTATGACATCAAGTCGAAAAGCGAGGGGTGTTGTGGTGGGCGATGAGGCATATGACTGGTTATCCCATCAGACATTATGGCATCGTGGTTCATTCTGGCGCTGTCTTCACTACACTATTGTCATACCCATCCTTTTACTTCTAGCTCTGGCTTGCTCAATATCTGCATGCGTAACACGATCTTACGAGCTCAGCGATGATCAGACGAGGTCTCTTTTCCTTTGTCAATGACTAGAACGAAGTGACGAGGGGAGAATTGCTTAAAAGGCTTGTCAAATAGATCTCTGTCTTCTGGAATCAATCAAAGCTCTGGATGCAATCATGTGCGATGCTGTGGATGATGGTGTAATCTTCGTGTTTCTGACCTGGCACTCGCAATAAATTTGCAGATTCCAGGCGGCCAGCCGGAGTAATTTGTGTCCGAGATGCCGGGCTGCCTTGATGCCAAGATGCGCCTCCAGGCGCCCAAGCAATCTCTCAAGTATTTGAATATATCCGATACTCTTTCTGTAGATTATGGTCTGGACCCCTTTAATTCCTTTGCGTCGTCTAGCGATCTTCACGTTGTAGAAGTGCGAGTACACGTACCACTTGTACACCTACTTCATAGTCCACCGAGCGTACCAGCACATCGTGACATTGACTGACAATACACACTCACCATGAACGCAATACGCCAGAAATGTCGGCCTAAGCACCAAGTCCTCATCCTCAAATGCTACCCACGATTTCAAAAGAACGTGCAGGACGTGAAACCCAATTCGAGCGAGCTCAGCTACCTGCTATACTATGCCGGCACAAGGCGAAGCAAGCTTCAGAAAGTAGGAGCTTTTCTGGAGAAGAAAGCAGCAAGTGACGTCTACAAGGGCAAGATTGGGTACGTTTACGGGGGACACAGGAAGCTTCAATCAATCGGACATAGCAATGCTAATCCATGAATTCACAGCAACGTACAAGTCACCCTCCAGATTATCAAAGCTCTTATCGAGAAGAACCCCCGCGATCTCTCCCTCTACGCGTCTTATGTACTGCGAATTCTCGGCGAAGTACTGCGCTCTAAAGATCTCTCGATGATTGAAGAATCCATACCAACTTTCGAAGCCTTCTGCCAGCATCAAGATGTGGCTACCCTCGCCGCTGACCAATATCACATAAGACAATACGAGGACATCGTACGGACATATGCGAGCTATGGGGCTCTCAAAACACCCGTCCAGCCGAAGGGAGGACTGAACGCGCCAATAGCTATACGATGGAGGAGTGCAGGGTTGAGAGCGTTGAAGAGTATCACGGCCTGCGAGGCTGTTGGCGCTGATGGAGGGAAGCAGATGAACATCATTATGCCGGTCATTCTGCAGAACTTGCACTCCGGAGACGAGGAGCACCTACGGCAGCTGCAGATGCGCGCTGAAACAGGGGACCGCACGGCTGAGAAACAAGCTACCAGGAGGCGCATGAGCATTGCTACGGTGCGAAACAGCGAAGGGAGCGCGAGGCCTACGTCCGCTGCTTTAAATGGGACAGCAGATGATGCAGATCGACTGGCTGAGGAGGAGGTTGGGGTTCTAGCTATCGAAAGCCTGAAGCAGATCTTCGTTGCCAACAACCGCGCGCAAATACGAATTGCAACTGGAGCGATGCTGAAGTTCATCTGCACAAGGGTACCTTATCATCGACCTTCGACCAGCAAGACATCCAGGTCAGCTAGCACTGGGACCTGGGCAACTACACTGATGGAGATGGTAACGAGATGGGCGCCGGTCCAGGATCGCTTTGTAATACTTGTGACGGTCATGGAGACGCTCGTCAGGAGCCCTGTTGCTGAAGAGAATCTGGAGCAGCAACTTCTACTTGTTTCACTGGCTGGATGGTTACTCAGATCGGACATCAACATGATAGGACTGAGCGTCATGGACGTGTTACTTGGGCTGGTTCAGCATATACTCTTGCTTCTACAATTAGGAGGCAAAGAGTCGAACATCCTTCCTCACCATCAACAGACGGACGCCATTGACCTATTCAAGGGGACAGAAGATCTGATCGATGGGCCCACCTCACCTAGCACGGCTAAGAACGGCGAAAAGACTGAAGAATCGCTACCTTCGTCGAACCGACAAGAGCTTCTAAATCGATTGCAGAGATGCATCGGGGATCTATCAACCCACGTTTACTACTCGGACCAGATTTCCGACATGATCACATCTATACTACTTCGTCTCAAACCCTCTCCTATGTCCGGTGTCGCTACAGCAGCGGCAGCTATTGAGAATCCCGAAGCCGCTGCAAAGGCCATCCTGACCTCAGTCAACCTGCGAGAGAATCCCGAGACTGACGCATTCTTCTCTTTCGGCACAGCCCGAGTCACCGCACTCAAAGCTATCAAAGAGGTCTTGACGGTTGCGAACACCAAGGGCACTCTTAGCAGTGGTGCCGCGATTGGGCGCAACCGAGTCGGTGTGCAAGTCTGGGAAGGTACTCAGTGGCTACTCCGAGATGAAGATAGGCGGGTCAGAAGAGCGTACGTGGATGCACTCTTGACTTGGTTGAAGCTGGAAATGAGCTCGAATGATCTGCGAGTGCACGAAGATAAGCGCAAGCTGCTGAGGACGCCATCCAAGACCGATGTAAATAGCAACCGAAGAGATTTGATGACCAAACGAGCTGCCTCTAATGCGTCGCATCGAGAAAAGAACAGCAAGCCATCAAAGTCTACTTTCTTGCAACTCCTGCATCTAGCGATCTACGACAACGCCATTGAAGCGCCAGAATCCGAGACTGATCTGTTACTCCTCCATCTGCTTCTTGTCAATCTCGTTGAGAAGCTCGGTGTCAACGCAATCAAGACCGGCCTTCCCATGATCATGCGCCTACAAGAAGACATAAACGTGGATCACCTCATCTCAACGCCTACTGCAAAGGTGAATATCGGAAGTCTGGTCCATGGGTACTTTTGGACTTTGTGCGATAAGTTTGACTTCGACACCTCCAGCGTGGGCTTCGCAATCCAGAGCGAAATTTCAAGAAGGAGGCAGCATGGATTGTGGCTAGACACTATACAAGTGCCCCCTCTGCCAATGGATCTAATCATGACAGCTGCCTCACGTCCACTCTTCGAAAAGCCACCGCTGCCCGTTTTACAACAAGAGTCATTGAACCCTTTTGACAGCCGTTCCGCCATGGTGGACCGAATTGCAGAAGCATATGCTAATATTGTTGCATCGCCGCCCACCAGTCCTCCACTTTCGCCTGGACGCGTGTTCAGCATGCCGATACTTTCTGCTCAAGGCCATACCTCGTCGTCTTCCGCGAAAGAATTGCCGCTCAAGATCCGAGAAGCAATGCTTTCAGATTGGTCGAAAGACATCTGCATTGCTACGGTCGAGAAGGAATCAGCCCGCACTATCTCCCTCAATGGCTCAAGAAAAGGCACAAATCTTTCCAAATATCTTGGGGTCAATGGTCACGGCAGTACGAGAGATGCTTCACCCAATGGCGTTGGCAGTCCAAGCCAAAATCCTTCCCCCAACGAAAATAGTCCTATCGCCCAACATCAAGTCCTAAATTTCGCCTTTCAAAACGAACATCGTCGTTCTAGCGCCCGAGACACCAACTCTTCAACTCCCATCAGCAGCTCCGACCAAAATCAAACTCTCCGCGTTGACGACCTCAAGCGCGTGCTTGCAGGCGGTGCCATCCCTACCAGAGGCGCATCCCCCCTCCGCCATAACACTAATCGCCACGACTCCACCCCTTCAAATCGCGCTGGTAGCATAAGCTCCGACAGCGACTCTGTTGTCAGCGCTGAAGGTTTTGAGTCCGCCTCTGAAGGAGACCTCTGCCGTCCGCTTCCTCCACCAGCGCCAGCCCCTATGCCACTCACTATCTCCACCGAAACTCCCAAGACTCAGCCAAGGTCCAACCACACCAACTCATCCAATCATTCACGCACCCACTCGAATGCGACGACTCACCCTCGGTCGCGTCCCCAGTCCGGCGTCACAGACCCTGATAAACCATCTACACCACGCTCGCTTCGGCGTCCATCGACGTCCAGCTCCGGCGAAGATCCATCGGCCAACGCTGCAGCGCTACGAGGCGAGATTGTACATCCTCGACTATCCAGTGATGGTTCAATGGTGGAAGACGAGGTCCCGCCTGTACCACCTCTGCCCGCAGGTGTTGTATCGAGCCCCAGGCCCATCAGCACCAGCCAGATTCCTTCACAGGCGCAGCAACAGCAGCACGTTGACGGACTAAGGGGTGGCTCCGGGAGGGAGAAGCAGAGAGCTAGCATGAGTAGGAAAAGAGGTGTGGATGTTCAGGCGCTTTTAGGGAGTATTGATGCTGTGTCAGCGGGGAGTAAGCGGGGCAGCAGCGGTGGTAGACCACCGTACTAATAACGAGTTTCGGGAAACATTTGATGAATTTACGGCCAAGAGCGCGATGACCGATACGAGGTGCATAGCTAGCAATCAGGTGGTGAGGTTCGATAGATTCTATTCGGGTAAATCATACGAAAAAAGTCATTAGCGAGATGATATACTTCATATGCTTATTCCAGATATGATGTACGATTTTTCTGTTTCGATGTCTGCTCTTGAAAAGTTGTGATGCCACATATTGTCATTGAAAACTAAGTACAATATTTACATGAAATTTATAAACCTATTCGTTCGTCGCAAAAATAACCAATCACTACCGCAAAGGCTACATCTTATACTTATCACTTGCCTTGGCGGGATGGCGTCTGGCATTGGCGATAGTATAAGATGCAGGCTCAGGCGCGACTGGCGTGCTCAGTGCACAGAATGGAAAGAGAGACAAGGTCGCAATGATGAAGAATGTGATGGGGAAATGCATGGTATAGGTACGAGTGTCTGCGTTTTGGTCGTTGCTCTTGCTCTTGTTCTCGTCTTTGTGGTCGTAAGTCGGAGGGGTGTGAGTGGTATATTGTTAGCTTTCAAGGGGAGGAAAAGGGTTGAAATAGGTGAGATACGAGCCAAGCAAAGCGGCAATGCTAACAATGGTTATTGATGGAAATTGGACAAATGGTTTCTTTATTTTGTGGTGAGATGTTCCTTTTGTGCTTGCTTGGCAACGGGCTAGCCTTGCCACAAGGCTTTGTCTATCTACCATCACGTGAAGGACCTGCACAGCATAGCCATCCCGTCATGACACCAACCCGGTATTCTTCATGAGCCCTTCTAGCTCCTAAAGTCAACTTCACCTTCCCCTTCTGGAGCGCCAGCGCTTGTAGAGCCACACGAGCAGGAAGATTGCCACGGTGATTGCCAGGATACCGCCGATGACGTACGCGGCGATTATACCAGATCTGGTGTGGGAGTGTCCATGATGTCTTGATGATGATGAAGAGTGCTGGTCTCCAGGGTTCGGGCCTCCGATAACACCGTGCGAGCCAGCCGAGTTACCGGGATTCCCTCCGGGGTCGTTTTGCTTTTGACAATGACTGTCGCAGTGCTGATTGCCAGCACCGAGTTGCATGTCTCGCTTCTCGGGATCGTAAGGTGAGTCTTTGGTGTGCTTTTCGTGGGTGACTGTGCCGTGTGCTGATGCGGTCCTTTTTTCGATCGTGTCGGACAATTGGATGGACTTTGAGAGGATGTTCGTAAGGGGCTGCTTTGCGGCTACCACTGGCCAAGCGGTGGCGAGGGGGGTGAGGAGGGAGGCAGAGAGGAGGGCAGGGATCGAGATGTACATGTTTTGGTGGGAAGAGTGGTTTGGAGGTTAATGTTGAGGGTGGTGGCCTAATCTAGGTTGCTGTTGTTGCTGATGAAGTTCTCAATATGAACGACTGTCTACTTATCAGGCTTGCATTTGTAGGTTGAGGAGTCTGGCTTGAAGAACAGGAAGAGTTGTTGCTATGGTACTTCTAGAAAATGGTGTCCATCTACTTTTGAGTCATCTTAATGAATGTCGGAATCGTGACTCGAGTACGTCTTTGTTCGCCACGATGATACATGTTTTGAATCTTCTGTTGTGCTATATTCGTGGTGCATGATATTAATCGCTCTGTGCTATAGGTAGTCCATGGGGTCCTAGCTATCTTTGGGCCATTGATGTTCACCACTCGTTTTCTTCTCGCTGTCCTGAAAGATCGATGAGTCAGAATTTTCCAAAGTTAGCGTCGTTTGCCTCTCAAGAAAAGATAGATACAACATGCAAACATAAACAGGAGGCATGATGAGAAGGAAACAAAAGTCGGACAATTATCCCAAATTCCCTCTAGTAGCCTGAACACGCCTAGGGAGACAAGCCTCTACCATCAGCGGACTAACACTTTTCAGTGTCAGTGCTAAATTCCTCACTAGGGCAAGGGTCAACGGCAGAAGCTGCTTTGTTGATCACGTGCAGGAACTTATCCCATAAACCCCTGGCAGCGAGGTCAGGGGGAATGGAATTGGATTGGATCGAGTTTGGCTGCGATGAGATAGGTGTGGTAAGAGTGGCGGCAGCGAAGAGCGAGGCTGCGAGAATGAGGGGGGCGATTAAAAGCATTCTTGGTGCTGGGGCGTATGGGTTTGATTGGTTCGGTGAAGTTGATAGTAGTGATTTATGGTGTAGATTTGATATGCGGTGAGTTAAAGCAGGGTGCAAGATTGGCAGGTTCAGAGATATGCGTGGTGATGCGAACAAAGCCTTGTTGTACATAAGAGGATAAAATCTCTTTGTGCTAAGAAAGAGCGCTGTTTCATTGAAGTCTGAAACAATCCCTTTTACGTCCCTCCTTTCTCCCTCGTTAATTTTGTTTCTGGGAATGGCTCGTACGATAATATATCACATTCGTGTATTGTCTGGCACAAAGTGATGGACAGCTCGAATGTCTCGTGCCTTATGTGCTTTATCACTTGCTTCGCAATTCCTTTCAGGGGCCACTGACCATTGGATGTGATGGAAATTGTATCCAAACAACAGGCGTAAAGACGGCAAAAGCGCAACTTCCCTACTCATATCAGGGTCAGCTTTCAAGATAACTGACAATTGCGGGTTTCTACAGAGCCCCAAAGTCGCAGGTACATTTGCAGAAGCAGGATTACGCTGTCCACCAGCGTTCGAAATAAGTCGCCGTTGGGTATTTGGTGGATCTAGAGCGAGCTGCAATGCCTGACCTATTATTCAAATTGAAGGCGTCTTTTACCTAAGTTGCTTGTTTCAGAGATCAACGCTGCCGCTGACTCTGAGACCAAATTATAATTTGGTACGAACAGTTTCAATATTTCAGGAATTGAACTCAGGGATGGGCTCCTTCGAGCGGTCGTGAAAACGAATCTTTTCGCTCATTGAACTAAGCATTGCCAAAGACATGGTTATTTAGCTAGCAAATGAATGCTATTTCGCCGTCTTGAGGTAACCATCGCCAGGGGGGGGGGTTTTATATGGGAGCTAAGCAACACCTTTGTCGCTGTTTAAGAAACAGGATACTCTTTTTATTGCATATTGCCTTGGACGGAATCTCTTGTCACACGAACTCACGCTTTGAGTAAAGGAATCGTTCGTCTACTCGGTATTACGGCTGTCCTTATTCTATTGAACCAAAAATCGTTGGCTATTGCGGTATTGAAGACGGTACCCTGTATCAACGCAGCGCTTCGGGGTTTCCGCTAGGTTATGGCCACAATTGTTGAACGAAAGGGGGAACTTGTCCCAAGCCTCGTCGACCCTAACATTTCCAGGGCTTCTTGATATTTTCCGTAGATGTGGCCTGCCTTGCTAGGTGTTGGAGCGGCGCTGGCTAGGGCAGCGAGGAGAAAAGTGGACAGAAAAACGCGGATAGTTGGGATGCGGTTTTTGGGATGGACGGGAGGTCTCATGTCGAGAGATGTATTCTTTGTTAGGCCCGGTGTGTGGTGGGTTCGTGAGCAGTGATTTGAGCATATATTCGAGTATATAGAGGAAAATGAGAGACCTTGTGAGGAGTTCGCGCTTGTAAGATGCCGGGGTAAGGCAGATGTACGAGTACTGGGACTTGAGAGGCTTTGTGTTGGGAACAAAAGCTTGATGTTTTCAAACAATCTGACCATGCTTATGTGATTGTTCTTCTGAGTTTCGTGACGAAAAAACTGAGAAAGAGCTCAAGCAAGGTGGTCCGGCTAGAATGTGATTTCATTTTTACTGCGAACAAAGAGCCAATAATGCGAAAGATATTTTGCAAATGGTTCATTGCTTTGTTCTAACAAACTCTTGCTCCTTCTGGGCTTTATCTGCTTCATCGTGAAGAAAACAGCAAAAGTAGGAGCAATCCAGCATTGTGGAAGCCTTAAACCAAAGGCAGTTTTTTGTCTATTGAGCAGATAAGTCGTGGTGAGATATTGACTCCCAGCAGGCAGACTATCAACATCCAGATGACTACCCTTGCAAAGGCCCAAAGTCTGTGCCAACATCATCCATGAATCTTCGTAAGCATGAAAAACAGCACATCACGCACGCAAGGCTTTGCCGTAATATCTCTGTATCCTGTACTCATATGTAAGGCTTGCTACCATGTCCGCTCTTGGACCAAAAAAATTCCACTCCTCAGGTTTACTCACTCCATAAACCTCATCCAACAGCCCCGCCTTCTCTTCGAAGTTGTGCCACTAGCCTCCTCGCTTTGAGGGGGGAGTTGTCACTGTGATAGCGCCTGATGAACGTCGTTCCTTTCCTGGAGCTCCATAGCCGTCATGCAACAGTCCACTCTCTTCTTCAAAATCGTGCCACCAACCTCGCTTTGCGGGCGGAGATTCCAGGGTAATGGCAAGTGGCGCAGCTTGCGGTGTGACCAGCACAGGAGCAGCTAAGGCTGTGAGGGACGAGGCGACGAGTACAAGAGGTGACAGATGCATTGTGCTGATGGGTACTGGTACTGGTACAGGATACGATTTGTTTGAGGATGACAACTTTCGATTACGCAGTTGATGCTGTTATTGTGGAGGATGGGTACGCTTTCTTCGATGAACGCTCGAGTTGTTCGTTTAGTCCAGGTCTGCTGAATAAGTCTATGTTGTTGAGTGTGTAAAGAAGGAAGAAGCAAAGGAGAAAGATGGGATATTTATAATTCTGAACTTAGGCGCCCAACTGATATAAGCTCTCACGTTGCACGGGAATCAGAGGACTCGTGATAATTTGAAGGAGTTGTTCTCTTTGCCACTGATCATTGCGTCAAAAATAGGGATCCTTAATATAGTTCAACGTGACACAGGCTGTTCGCCTCGCCATCTAAGTTCACGAAACACCGCGTTTGATGTGTTTGGTCACAGGGTCAGTAGGCTCCCAAAGTCTCAATTTCTGCTGAATGTCCCAAATTTTGCAAGGGGCGTACCCGTACAAAGAGAACCCCTGTTAACGTAAGAGCAGGATATCGAACCAACATTTAGCTTGGTCGCACCTTAACGGTTCATAACCATCCGCATATAGTAACGCAAAGAGCCAAAATTCAAGCATGGAGGCGACGCAATGATCTGCTAATAGTCCCTGAAATCGGCCAAGGTGACGTCTACCTGTTATCTAAAACTACTATCATACAACTGTATTGATGGATAAAGTAAAATTCTTGTCAATACCCACTGACTTGAGCGAGATCGTTTCGGATTGTTATCATGTACGTTATTGTGTACGTTCATATCTTTTGGCACTGACGTTCGGGCCGAAAGTACGCTGTGTCTGCATGGCTTTGCTCGATCGCCTCACATCAAATGAAAGAAGCAACCAGTATAGAGAGACTCGACCCAGGACTACGCTCTTAGTTCGGTAAGAGATTTTCTTGTAGCTCGTCCCCTACTGGGACTTGCTATCATAAAAAGGATCTCTCACACTCTCAGGGTACGCATACTCATCTACCTCGTCTGCACTCGCTTTACCGGCACGCAAGACAGTGTTTATCATATTATCATCTTGACCAGTAGTAAGCTCTGCACTCATTTCGATCCCTCGGCATCTTGACCTTACTTTCAAGATCTTAAACGCAACGGTCCGATCGCCAGCCTTGCATACATTAGCGCATGCACTGGCCCGGCTTGAGCCTTGTCCGTGGTGGATTATATGTTCTTCCAGGCTTAGATTATTTCGTACTCCAATGCGGCTATTTGCAGGATCGTGCTTTGGGACACACGGTTGCCTTTGCTTCCGAAATGTTAACGGCCAACAAAGTTCTCGCTGAAGGGTGTACCTCGTTGACCAACATTGTAGATACCGAGCGGACTAGGTTACATCCATCACGAACCCCAGTGATTGTACAACTGAGTATGCGAGACACGTACTCTCCGCACAAAAAGGCTGCGAAGTATTCCGCTCAACAAATCCGGGAGGTTCCGACTCCATTAAGTACTGGAGAAGCATATAAAAGGAGCACAGAATGTGCCAGCTTTCTCTACCAGCTGAATCTTACCTTTTACAACGAACTTTCAGTCGACCGATCCCGCCTAGACCGCCCAAAGTACTGACAAAATCGCTGCACAAGATGGAGTACACCTCAGTCATCTTGCTTGGCTGCCTCAATCCCTTCGGGCTAGCTGCCCCTCTCATCCGCAGTCAGTATAGTTCTTCCTCTCAAAGAACGAGGAAGCCGCTTGTTAAGACCTGGCGGTGAAATAAGCGCCGCTAAATATATCGATACCAGCGAAGGAGCCGTTGCCGGTGGTATCGCTGCTGCAGATGCAGCAATCGATGAATAAATTAGTAAACGCTCGATTTTGGCATCCGCAGGACTGGATGGAGAGACCGGTGTTGCCGATAACGTGGATGATGCTGAGACTGAAATCAAGTCCGGCGAGACTGCTGTCTCGTCCTGGCCTTAGGAAGTGGTGGTTGGTGAAAAAGTCAGGAGGTTTAGTGGATCTTCACTAGAATATTTAACATTAGCATACGACCATTGTTGGAAATTCGTCAATAACAGGAGGCAGTACATGAATTCCTTTTCTGCAATGCAACTTGGCATCCTAGATGATACGCCTGGTACCCTGGCTTAGACCGATAAGACGAGGACTGACATGGAATAGTAAAACATCGATGAGTTCATCAGGAATATTTGTGACGCTTACCATAGTCAATAAGTAAGGTTACAATTCCATGTCTCCCAACCCTTAGCCTTCCTAATTAACAGCACTCTCACAGATACAAACAACATGGCTGTGAGGCACGAGCTACGTGTACACTGGCTCTTCCGTGGGTGTTTGCTTAGACTTCACATAGATACTAATTCGTACCCGGCCAAGTTGTTCGAAAGTTTCTGCTTTGGAGCCTGACGACGAGAGCGGAAGAGAGGCGGCAGAGTTGTCAGGCAAGCGCAGATGATGCCGACGCAGGGCTCAATCAGGGGCCATATCATCGGCTGATAGGCGAGGTCTAGATGCAAGATATCAGCAGCTGAACAGGCACTCTAGAGGGACAAAAAACGCAGTCACGTACATGATACATCGGTAGCATCGTTGACGATTCCCATGAAGTATACCCTTATCACACTTGCAATACACGCACTGTTGCTTTCGTCAGTAGCAGTCAGCAACTTCTAGCAGATAGGTAAATACTTACATGCCGCCCAGAAGAAAGACTCCGCTCAAAGCCACCTTACACTTGATTGGCATTTGAAGACTCCAAACGGTGGGCATCGGCAGTACCAATAGAGCAAAATCAGAAAAGGTGTTCGTCATACCAGCGCCGATGTAATGTCCAACACCGCTGAGGCATTTGCCGATGTTGCCATATGGCTCGACCCAGTAGTAATGGACCGACCGGCATTGGAAGATGGCAAAGAAGAAGCACGTAATACTCCATACGCAGACATAGCCACCAATAGTGTACCAAGCAATCCTGAAGCGGCGATCGATCAGTGTAAATGCGCTCTTATACAAGAGTAGTATGGAGGTTTTAATAGCTGCATGGCAACAGATCCAGATCAGCTGGTAGGTCCAGATGGTCTACCGACAGGAATTAGCAATAGCGGCTTGTAGAGCTGAAGCGGACGTACAGCGAGCAGGTCCACGACATCATTGATGCCCAGCACTATAATGTGTTTTCCTGCCCCGTAGTGTACACCTTGACCATTGATTAGCCTGGGTAGCATCGGCTGGGTTTAGATTTAAACTCACTCAGAAGCACGCAGGTGCAAGCTCCTAAGGCTAGAATCTAATTCCATCTTAGCACTTCTATATTGTCAATCTCAATATTTAGCGATAGATTACTAGGGCAACGATGATTGCAAAATCATCAATATTTAAAGGTCGTTTAATGGTGCGTCGTGCAACTTGACATAGAATGACTGCTACTGTTGTTGTTGCAATAACAATAAGAAGTGTTGCAATAACAATCAAGGTAGGCCCTTTATTGTCATTGCGATGCAACGATTGGTACTGTAGCTCTGCTAATGACGGACTACTTGATCCCAGGTCGTTATTCTTCATGTCTTAGAGAGCTCGAAGTTATGCGCGAGATGATTAAGAAGACGGGGGATACGAGAAGAGCTAAAGCGACTGGCGTCCTACCTGGGACTTAGAGGTAAAAATGGCTTTTATCAACCGCAGTCATGCACAAGAGTTTCAGCACCGTAATTTGCCTTGTAGATTGCGGTTATTCATGGTATCCAGTAAATTGTAGGCACGTATGTCGGTGCAGTAAGTCACATTCCACCGAGGTAATCAAGGTACGAAAGAGGCGTGCATCGAGTATGGCAACCTTTTAGATCTATTCCGTTACGAGCGATTGAGGTATAACGCAGCTAGAATACTCCACTCACATGCATGTCAGATTATTGCCACCAACGGACGCAGAGAGCTCAATGTAACGCGATCATCATATTCATATGATGTAAATGTTGTACAAGTGCATAGTCGCTGAGTTTATATGCCTATCAAGTGCTGGACCATCCTTTTCATATCCTACATAGCTTTGGTTGAACCGTAGCACCAGACTCATTCAATTGCATGCTCTCAAAATGACTCGCTCATTCGCAACATTCGCATGCAATTGTCGCTTCTCATACCATGTATGACCTATTTCTTCGCGCCCGTCGCGGGCTTCTTAGGCATAGGCGCCTTGCCGGTGACGGTTCCAGTGGGCTTCTTGGACGCACTTCCCGCACCGCCAGCAGGACCCTTCGCAGGTGGCTTCCCAGTTACCGTCCCACCTGTCTTCTTCGCGGCCTGTGTTGGTGCTGCCGGCTTTCCATTGACAGTCGCAGCTGCCTTCTGTCCAGGCGACCCTGCTGCATTCTTCCTCTCCGCAGCCTGTGCCCTCGCGATATTGGCAGCGTTCGTACTAGCCAGACTCCTCTGTTTCGACGCTGCTGCAGGTGTCTTGGCTGATGGGGCAGTGATGGCCTTCGAGGTGGTCTTGGGGGCTTGGTATTTGGGCATCCCAAGTGATCGAGCAGCCTCTTTGCTTTGTTGTTGTAGGCCAAGCGGGTTGGCGGCCGAACTGCCTCGTGGGACTACAGCACCGGTTGCGTCGCGGATGTAATTGGCGCCATCATTGACGTAGCTGCCGTAGCCGTTGGCTGAGCTGGCGATGCTGTCGCCTACATTACGGCCAGCTTGAGATATACCATCGCCAACAGCTTGGACACCTCCACCGGCTGCGGCTCCGGCGCCAGCGACGATACCGTCGACTGCTGACCAGACAGGATCGAGAAAGCCCATGTTGTATGTGTTTTGGGTGTTGTTGGGTAGTAGATTGTAGAGCGTATGTTAGGTCTGTAGGGACTTGTTCAGAGTAGTAGTGTCGCAAGATGTTGTTATTGTACCAACGTAGACAGTATGATATTGAGGGAGAATCGCTGTAAATCGAGTTCCACAAGTATTCCAAGTTTCTACTGTACCGATGACGCGCACAACAGGGGCTCTTATTGGCCAGTGTCACATGATACCAAGATCTTCGTTGGGAGGCTTAGCTGTCCTTCACGTATAGTACTGAGTAGAGGACATCTTTTAGAGCGGCAGTGGTTCGCCCATTTCAAAAAACAGACATCACGAAAACGAAAGATAGCTGAACGACAGCAGATTCTACGATAAGATAGTCTATGAGAACGCTGTAGATAAATAGTCAAACTAGACTTTAAATCGCGAGTTTGTAATCGTAAAGGCTTTTTCTGCAGATCTAGTGAGGCTTGAAGTCGGTGGGTTTCAAATATAAGTGCTAGCTTGGAATTTCGAAGTTGTGTCAGGGAATTTGACCTCGAATATGCCTCAACCTAATGTATCCGGCGCCGCGGTACAAAAGTCTTTTGGATTATTCTCACCTTTTCTAGTTGGACCCATGAAAATTCAGGCTCAACTGGGGATAGCGGTCCTGTCCGAGCCTATTTTCAGATAGCTTGGCGGGTTCATGAAATCTACACCAAATGGGGCCTAGCCTGGTAACATCTCAGATTTTACCATTTTCATAGACATTAAGGGCCCTATAATTATTTAGGATCTAATTAATAAGCCTTTACGCTCTAAATAGTCCTCTAAAGGCTGTGTAGAAGGTGTTGTTGAAGAGGATAAGGGGTGAAATCTGCGGTGTTATAAGGCTGGGCCCCATTTGGTGTGCCACGGTCCGACTGACCGACCCTCGAGCCATGTGCTACAACTCCAGCACCCAATACGCTGTGAAATATGCACGATAGAGCGCTATTTTGTCCGAGAGATTTCCGAGCTACACAGCCCCAATTGCACATTGTCTATATCACAGGTACAGCATCAATTGCAGTCTTCCTTATCTAGTCCATGGACGTATGTTTCTGCTTGCTCGCGATAGTAAAGATTCACGTCTCGTTCTGATGACCACTCGTTATGGCGACGAATCTTCTGCGTCTAGCCCTCTTACTCCCATCTCTCTTTCCCCGCAGCTTATCCTCACAGCAAGGCATCGTCGGCCTGTAGAGCGACTCCGGTTGTAATTCCAAGGCAACAGGACCAGGTGGTACTAGCAATTTCGGCGAACAAGACCCTGTCGCACTCGACTTCACCCACAACCCAGACCAATGCGGAGTCCCCGACGCCACTGTACACAGCTATCTAGTCCAGCAAATGGCCACCTGCTCCAATGGCACTACATCATCTTTCAATTTCTACGACAGCAGGAACTGCACAGTCGACCCCACTGACGAGAATCCTCATCCAACTTTGACCCCCCGTGATGGAGGGAGTGATATGCCTGGCCAGTGTCTAGCGCTAGTCGCGTTCAATTCTCTGGCTTTTGTCTGTGAAGGCGTCTCCAAAAAAAATGCCAAAATCATCCCCACATTGACGTCCGCTGCCTCATCGACGAATCCTACTCCGGCGGCTTTTCCTTCTGCTTCCGCTTCTGCTTCAGCTTCTGCCCCAATTCGAAACTCATCATCTTTGAACTTGTCCTCCACAGCAACGACTAGCTCGCCTTCAACAAGCAATCGCAGCTCAAAACAAGTCTTTCAGCTGGTGCAGCTGCTGGCATTGGTGTTGGGTCGGTCGTCGCGGCAGTGGCAATTGTTACACTCGTGTTTTTTTTGCTTTCGTAGGTGGATGCGTGCCAATTATGTGAGACGGGATGATGCTCAAAGTAACCCACAACCAAGATCTGCTCACACGCCAATGCTGTTTGAATCAGACGCTCAAGAATCTCGGGGATGAGACTAATAGCGTAGGTCTCCCTCATGAGACACGTGGAAATGCTGTTCATGAGGTTGATCGGGCCGACGCTATTCACGAAATGCCTCATCGCAGATAAGATGACGATCGTTAAGGTTGGGTTCCTGGATGTGCATCCTGGATGAGAGCACACAGTAGAGATCCGTTTCTTGTTAGAATGAGTCGTATGATTGTTGATCGTCTTTTAAGAATATGACTGGTCTTTGCTTTTAGATAAATTCCCGACCTTCACTACATTCTTTGTCGTTCCGCGGACCTGGTCACCTTACAAGTCTTCGGCAGAGCAAAGTTGGGAGTAGACACTATATCGAGCATTCGAGTAGGACTACCTTCGTTGAGCACGATTTCAAGCCATCTCGCCTGTTTTCTAGCTCCAGAAGAGGAGGGCCGAGATTTTCTCGAGGAGATCAAATGATTTGTCTAGGCTTATTTGTTGCGGCTGTGCCTGCAATAGCAGCCGCATATGTCTCTATATTCGCGGACCGCATAATCGGGCCGCCTCCATGCGTGTTAGCAGCGAAATTTCATAGCATTCGCGCCCAGAAAAACTTCCTAGGAGCGCCGTTGCGATCAGAATCATGAGATTGTCGTCAAAACTTTTCTATTGTCCTGAGATTTTTCCATGAGCGTGGCCAAAATTAAGCTCTGCTACTTTCACAATGCCACCATGGACTGTGTTCCTAGCACATACTCACCTTATTACCTATAGAACTCTCTTTTCCCTTGGTTTGGCGAGCGCGACGCAGGTTCCCGCAAGGAACTCATTGTCAACATTCTCACGGGATTCACCCAATATCACCGAATTTGATTTGTCAAACGGCAATACGACGAGCTTGGCCTTTTCTCAACCCCACTGCAGCAACGAATATGCTGAAGGTCTAACCGTCGCCAGTTGCACCCAAGCGTACTCAATCTTCTATGCGTGGCTCGGTAGCCTCCGCCGGGAGAAAGTTGTTGTCGGTCCCAGGGGCGAAGGCATTTGGGACATGCCTGACCCAATGAGATTCACCAGTTGTGAGAGCCTCTTCAACTTCCTCACGATGCACACTGATATCTTACAGCTAATCTACTCTGTGTAATTGAGGTCAAAATGGAAGAAGGCATCGCAGTACCGGATAGAACGACCAGGACTGAACTGGCAGAGGCGGCGAGAGCTGTAATCAACACGTGCGTGAAGGGCCCTGACATACTAGCTGGCTACATCGATAGAATCGGTGAGTGGATCCCTTGAATCCTTTACCAGAGATGGAAGCTCGAAGTTCGCCAAGGTCTGGGGGCTGATGATGAGTATTATGCAGGCGAAAGCACAGACGTTATCCTTAAGGTTCTATACAGCGAGCCGTTTAACGTTCAGTGCCGCAATCCTCCACCTACAGGTCCACCCCTTCAATCCTGCAACAGCCTGCTAGAAAATGATGCCAGCATCGGACATAGAACAAACGTTTGGTCCTCGAGGTGCCGATGTCGATGTCATACTTCCTCGAAGTTTCTCTAGTGGTAATATGACCCTCATGCTAGGCGTGAGAATGGCTAGATATTGCACTAAATATCCGTCAACAGAGGACGGACGGTGCGTGCTTACCTTTTCCACGAAAGAGGGCTCAGACCGTATACAATGGGTTCAAATGTATTACGCTGCCACAGACCTCGTGTCGGCATGTGTGAGGCAAAGGAAAGGCGGATCGCTCGCTGGTTTTGGTGAGTAGATCCATCTTCAAGTCGAGCTACGGTACGAGTACCTCTGCATTAAACTCAAGAGGCTTACGAAGAATTTGGTAAGGGTATAACTCACAGCTAGTGGCGACGATTAAGGATTCAGCTCAGCCCGACCCCGACTCTGCAGCGACAGCCTGAGCATGCAAAGGGAATCCGAGTAAGTATATCAACGAGATACTGCCACCACAGTGCAGGGCAGGGGGAACTCATGGCAGGAACTTTTTAACTTGATACGCATCTTATGGTGAAGGGGTATCTAGGCTCATACGGAAGGCCTTCCGTTATCTTTAGTGTGGTGATCAAGGACCGTGACTCTTTCGCGTCGCCAAACACGCTTCTCAATCCTCATGTTCTTGATGTCAAGTTTTCCATTGAAGGAACATCTTCCTAGTTGCCTTCTTCGTCCCAATGTGTTTCCAGCACAAGCAACATGACCAGGTATAAGCGTCCTAGCTCTGATCTAGATGGCCACGGGAATTTTGCCTGCAAAGTCCCCAGAATGGAGACCATGCAACACAAGGTGGCAGTCAGCGACGCGCCAACATCTGCAAATGCCCGTATCAGCGACCTAGAACAACAGATTAAGGAGCTTCACGACTTCATAGATGCTAGTGGTCTTGCGCCCAGTAAGTCTGCCGTCACAGAAAGGCTCCGTGTACATGTGCAGGATTGACATGTACCAGAAGCCCCAGAGTCAATCCAACGGCACCTGCGCCGTCGGCCCAACGCCGGAAAGTTATTCGCGGCTCAGATCGAAGATTCGGCCTCGAGAATATACCGCAAACTCGAAGCGAAAACTTGAATGCTAAAAAGAGTGGCGTGACATCCGACGACCTTAGCGAAGCCATGATGCCTTTCCTAAAAAAAGTGGAGCAATTATTCGAGTTTCCGAATAGTACTGCAGTTGCATTCGACCTATCTATAGCGCTGGGGAATCATTCATATGGCGGTTTGGGATCAATGAAAGCGGAAGGCTATGGCGAACGGCCATCGGATGTTGAGGTTGATGAACTCCTAGTAGAGCTTGCGCGCCAGAGACGGACTACTGAGCCGCATTGGAAAATGGTGGAGGTGTTGGAGAGATTGAAAGCACAAGCCAAAGACCTGGCTGATTATGGTATCGAGGACTTTTGCTCGGACATGATCAAGCTTCTGACGGAGTGGAAAGAGCTCCTGCCGGTAGATGCGAAGGTAACTGGGCCCACTTGACAGAAGTCTTTGTCCATATTAGGAACGTGCCGATGCGGCCAACTCACATAGACATTCTTAACTTGACGTTGGCCATTGATGATACCGGTATGAGTTTGTTTATTAAAGCAGGTGGATATCATTAGCCGTTTCAGCACTTGCAGATGACACTTTCCATGCAACGTTTCATTCTTCGGCTTATACATAGTCAGAAGATGTCGTTCTAATTTTTCTTTCTTGCAAGTTCTCTCTTTCATCTAATTCGTCCTATAGAGAAATTCGCATGATTGGTAGAGTACACAGATATCCATTGCATGGGCAGACTTACAGTAAGAGCTGTTCTTCTATATTTTATTCCTAGATCCTTGAGGTAATTTTAACTGACTTTCTCTCAAGTGCTCCGTCAAGTGGTCACAATTTTGTCAGTCAGACTCATCATTTCGGTCTCATGTACAGCTCGGACAATCACGAAGCCCATAACACGAGGGCAGCGGGTCATTTAGTGGCGACACTACATCTCCTTGTGAATCTAGCCTCCCTTATAATGCTTGGAAATCTGTGTGCGAGCGCCTCGCAGGATTTTGGGACACGTCTGACGGTATTGATGAACCAAGGTAACGAGTTGTATGAAGCCTATCAACACCCACTAAGTCTACCATGAAAGAGCTCAAGATTATATCTAGAACCCCAATAATCACTAGCAGATTCGTAACGCCTAGGATCCCAAGTCTCCGGAGGGCCTTAGAAGGAGATGTCAAGCCTAGGATTAAACGGTTTTCCCGATGAGGTTGGTGGAGCTGCAGATGAATTGTCCTCGGATTTGGGGTCCATGCTTTCAGGTTGATATGCAGACGAGTTGTCGCCTGTGGAAGCATTATAGCCACGTGCCTCATGACTCCGTGTCCCTTGGTTGGCAGGATGAGCTTTATGGTTTCGACCTTCGGCCATACTGTTAGGGTCTTGCATGAAGTGGGGGCTTCTCGGCTTGACGTCTCTGTGATTGATCCAATATGAGTCCTGTGGATATGGACCCCGAATTCTGGGTCCTGGAACACAGTCCTCTGCCTTGTATCTTGCCGCTCTCCTATCCTGGACTCCTCGTAGTGTATGCCTGCATTACTACTAGGGCCGTTGTGGAATCCAGGAGTGCCTTGATCTCATAGTCGTTTACGTCCCGGATGTTTCTGATTTAAGTGCAATCTGCGTATGTGGGAATGAATGTTGAACATACTTGATAGTTCGCTACCCGGGCCGTAGCCTCTACTCCAGGGAGCCCCGTGAGTCGATTATGGAGAACCTCCTGAGTAATACGCTCACCCGAAAGAAAAAAGGAAACTAGGTCGTGCCTCTCACGCAAACTCTTGGTGATTTCTCCCTCCATCTCGCTTATAGCCTCTCGTCCGAGTGACTGGCGCTACCTTATATCTAGATCGTTTCCAGATGTACTGAAATGATATCACCCAATTTTTGGAGTCCAGCTGCGGATCTGTGTCCTCGGCACTTTCGCCAGAGTCACCATCAGAAGAATTTTCTTGAGCAGGCACGTCTTCTGCTTCGACACTTGATTTTTCAAAATCACAATCAGCATCATCTGAAGGTAGTACAGAAAATACGAGCTCTTGTAGATGGCGGGCAAGGTGAATCTCGAAGCGCCGCTCATCCTCAAAATCTGATGAACACAGTGGATATCCTGCGTACAATTTATCGTGGGCTTGCTCGTCCCCGGCAAGGCTCCCTGACATATCCACCTTCGTCTTCCCATATTCAGGATGAGCCAGATTTGAGACGATAAAGCCATTCATGCCGTGTAGAATACGGCTTGTTCGGAGTAGTGCACGACGGAACCGTACAAACGTATGCTTGCAGGTCCAGGAATACATGCTTGTTCCATTGACGAGTATTTTGAACAGATATCACAATAAAGCAATAAGGACATCTAAATGGCTCGCCGTCCACCTAGTCTGCCGGTAGCATTGGAATAGTAATGTTGCCACCCCTTGCCAATGCTGGCGCGTAGGATGTTTCGGAGCGACCTGAGTCCGATGATCTATCCATGGAGTCCAGCACTCCTGGCCTCATCTCTGTGACCACTGTATTGGACATAATGACCGTGGCTGCTTGGCCTGCATCTTGAGCGACATCTAGTCCTGGCTAAGCTTGGCCTAATGGCGCTCTTGGTCTTCTAAGTACTTGTGTCTTTATGTCATTGCGCGCCCTAAGCGCTCTACGAGAGTCTGTTCTGATATAGGGTGCCTGTTTCTAACACTTTCTGTGTCCCATTATGGATATGTGGATACGTCGATTGATTGCGGTCCAATTAACAGACCATGGTGCGCGGGCTTGCGTACGAGCATTGCCATCTGAAATAGGGTTTGTCGATGACGGTGAGATTATGTTGAAGCTGCTGTAGCTCCATCTAAGGGTCGTCATTGTCAGATGAATCACCGTCTGTAGAATCTTCCCATGGCTCGCCGATCTCAGACAGGACCTGCTCGGTCTTGAGAAGTTTATTTTTTGGATCTTCGAAAAGTGCAATTATCTGCTCTCTGATGTGCGAAGCGTCTCGCATTCTGAGATCCAAGGAGGACTGCCCTTTTCGATGGGCCCCAATGTTTGCAGCCCAAAGTCTCAGATGTCCAAGCTCACCGTTGCAGGGACTGATATATATCGATTTAGAGCTAGTCGCGGACTGGCTGGCAATCTTCGCACAGAGCTCTTTGAACTTCGCAAGACGCGACGTCAACGAGGCTGAGATTTTTCTCTCCATATTTGCTGTCTTGTCCTCCAAAGTATGTAGGGGATAGCGATTCGATATGAGATCGAAGAGTTGCCTTCGGATCCTCGCAAGTCATTGATCGATGAAACCCAAATAATGCAAAGTAAGGCTTAGTAGGGCCGTTGAAGATGAGAGTGTGTTGGCATTACACCACATTACCCCTAGCTGAAAGCAGCGCATGTTGCTCCATGCATACCCCTCATGTTCAGCCTCGAGAATGAACGTTTCAAAAACCGCAAGACTACACGTGAGAGAACGTCAGATTCGACGAACATTGCAAGATAAGGCTCGGAATGGTGACAGGTGTGGAAATAGCAGGCCTTGTGCTTACTACCTTTCCACTCGTAGTAGAAGGCTTGCAGCATTGGGTGAGGGGCGCTGACTACATCAGACGTCGGCAAAAAGTCCGCAGGGAGCTGGAAAGCTATACTACTAGACTCAAGAGTCAGAGAGTGACGTGCCTTGACACCTTGGAACAGTTTCTCACCGATATTGTCCTATCCGACGAAGAGCTAGCGAAGATGTCAGCCGACCCAGGAGGAACCTCCTAGCAGGCAGTAGAACAAGATCAACGTTTACGGGAACGCCTCGACCGCTCCTTCGAACATTTTCTCAGCAATCTGGCGGATATGAAAAGGGCATTGGTTGAGATGGGTCAAAAGTGTGGGATTGATACATCAGGGAAGGTTGGCAACAAATGCTTAGCGTCTTCATAGCAAGGCTGATACTAGGTTGTAAGATCCTCTGGAACGACACAAACTTCCTCGAAAGAGAGCTGAGAAGGTGGAAAATAGCATTGTCCAAGGAAATCTATAAAAAAGGCTGGATGCAATTGATTGAGCTAACATATTCTTTGATAAGGTTCCGTTTGGGCCGGTCTCTCGAGCCCTTACGGCAATGACGTCGCTTCAAGCATAATGCTATCGATTCCAAGATCATTAGGACACAATCCACAAGCCTATTCAACGCCATGCTGAATGGAAACGGTTGGAAATGCGGATGTAAGGATTACTCTGTAGCGAGTCTGCGCTTGGAGATGCGATCTCGCACGCCAAGCGGTCCTAAGTCTAGATTTATACTCCGCATGCTGCTACTGAGGGAGCTCGAGGAATTGGAGGAACAAGTATTGTGGTGGCTGGCGGGAAGTTGAAGTTGAGCCTGTCGAACTAGTAAGAAGCGGGACATATGATGATTTAGAGTCAAGCGAGGAGTCAACTTCTATCTCAAGTCCCCCGAGGTCTGGTCTCAGTCTGTAGCCTGGTCCATGAACCAGTGACTGACTCAATATTAGCCATATAGCGGTACTTTCCCAAAGGAGAGGAGTCAGTTCTGCTGCAGACCCACGCTCGCAACCAAGCTCGAGATGTAACCTGGTCCATGTTGGACTTGACGCTTCCTTGCACCCCATATCCGACATTTATACTGCATTGTGTCAATGTCAAGCCACGGAGAATGGAGTAGGATATCCCACGGACGACCAGAGAATGGAGCTACTCCAAGAAAGACGCAACGTATTTCTTGCAAATGTCGACTTTGACTCTGAAGTACGCACAATATACCTAGCTCATCTTCTCACCAGATCACTTCAACGACCTCGGGAGTCTTTACTTGCACGCAGTGACCGGCTACAGATTACCGTAACACTCGCATCCAGCGTCCTTCAGCGGGGTCAGACGCCATGGCTTAAGAAACAATGGAAAAGTAGCGTTATCTTTTTTCACTGCGAGGAAAAGCACACGCGTGCATCAACGACGCCAGAAGCATGTTTCCATACCCATATCTATCCTGGCGGTCTGCGCAAGAGATGGCGAATGGTACCGAGCCGTTGGAGCCGATTCGTTGAGAGCTTATCAGATTCGCGGCGAGACTCTGCTGGTCTTGGGCTTTGCATTCGTGGAGCTTTGTCTAGGTCGGACACTAGAAGAGATGCGAAGTGACAAAGATATGAATCCTAATGAAATCAGCGCACGACGAAACACGGCGAACAGAGGCATCGAGGATGTTTACAATGAAGCAGGGGACCATTATGGCAAGATCGTCCAGACATGTCTCCAGTTTTTAATCGACATGCGAGATCTTATTCTTTAAAATCAAGATTTTCAAGAGGCAGTGTATGAAGATGTATTGATGCCTTTAGTCAACGATCTCAAAGCCTTTCAGGGCAAATGATTGAGCAGACAGCTGCCTCCAGCAGTTCATGAGCCTAGACATCATTCCTCGCATCACGATAAGAGCCAGTAGATGTTGGCATAGAAATCAAAGGCTTTCGAGATCGTGGAGTTGATACTAAGACAAAGTCACAAAGACAGGAGACCTGTTGGAATAGTAAAGTACACTGAAGGAGTGGATTAGTTATCAGCCCTAAGAGGCCGGCATTTTCTTATAAATATTATCTATCGCATTCTTCTGTGGGCAAGTAAATCCTTTCCTCTCGCGATTGACCGGTAGACATCATCAATTCGAATATGAGTTCGTGAAGGATGATCTGGGAATCACGCCATATCTCTTTGGCAGGGCGCCGTGGCCCGAAGGACCTCGTAAATGGAACTCGGCAGAAGATGAGTCCAGGAGGAACTTTACTTTTCTGGGGCTCACGAAACCAGCAAAGCTGCTCATAGGGAAGGTAGCAGGTTTGTCTCAAATATGCTTCCCGGAATGGGTCATATGCCTCGATGATTGACGCTCTGACCTGCATCAGGTCGGGCAGAAGAACATCTACCACCATTTTTCAACTAGTATATTGCGGGAAGGTGGCTAGTTAGCCTGCCTCCATACGCTGAGCAAGGCTGATAGCCATCTCCGTCTTCGTGGAAGCAGCCACAAGACTAATATGGCCGGTGTGGTATCGTTTCCAGGTTTCATGTACACTCTGTTGGAATAATGACACCCGCGGGTCTTCGTCCAAGCCAAGACGGTGATTGTAGTAAGCAAAGGTTTATTTGTTGCTTTTAGGTGTGCAAGATGTGTTTTGAAAATCCACAATGACTCCATCCAAGTGACGAGTAGGACGCCGGTTTGCCACCCATAATCTGAATGGCGATATACACAAGTTTCCTGCCTTTGTAATGTCCATAAGTCCAAATTCGAAGCCTCTCAAAATACAATATACTTACGTGGTAGCCGCCTGCTGTATCTGACGGTCCTAGCTGAGAGCCTCTATAGTTATATAGTAACCCTTCTCGTTCAACACCATGACGTGATCGCCACCCTGTTTCCCCTCCCAACACAATAGTACCACCAAAGATTCTTAAGCCCATAATCCTGGGACAGCTGCTCGGCTTTGGTGCTGGGCGATACTTTGAGATCTGATCGAATAACCTCGCCTCGCGGGGTGCAACCTTACCTTTTTATGTTTCTGTGGCACAAAATGAAAATGACTTGTAGATTGAAACAAAATCCTAAGCTCGGACAAGCCAGGGAGCTTTCGAAATGGGATGGATCCTAGAAGATGGCTAGCCATGGGGACAAACAAAGTTTTAATGCGGAAGTAGGGACATGAAGCTATGCCAGAAGCTATTGATGTCAGGACGAATTCAGAGGGGGTACTTTTGATGCCTTGCCGTATATACCACAATGCTTGCCTGGTAGACCGTTTTCTTGCTCACTTCTTAAGGCTCTTAGTCATTCATTTTGTTGTGAGTTGCCAATGGGACATGACTGCTGGCGATTGGCGGCGCAACCTTCCCCAAAGGCAGCTTGATGTTTGGATCGTCATCTTCACAGAACTCTCTGCAATTTATTCTGCCTCACTAGTTCAGGTTCTGATTTCCGTGCTGCCACGAAACGTGAAGGCCGTGCACTACCGTGAAACTATTCCATCAAAGCCTAGTTTCTGAACGTCGTTTTGAACGTTGATGGAGTGAATTCGGGAGACATTATCCTATGAGTACTCGGCAGAATGGTGTGCTAGCTTGTTTTAGGAGGTCTGCCTCCTGATGTATCGTATCCTCACAAGGTCGTCTGGAAGCAGGGCTCGTACATAATGCAAGAGATCCGAACATCTCTTCACCTGCATGGAGACGAATAGCTGACACCGGATGACTTCCAGCAATAAAAGTGAAATTGGCGTGCTCCGTATTAATGTTGGACATCGATCGTTCTCCGAGGTTTCGAGAACTCGAGGATTGAATTGCAGCCGGGTCTTCCTCGATACGATCAGTCAAGTCTTTACTTTAATCGAAGATTCAGTGTGACCTTCATGCAAGATTCCTGCTCTACCCTGTCGAATTTTGAATCGATTGCTCTTCCTAGAAGGCAGCCTACCCATCTACTCTAGTCATTGCGGTTCATTCCAAAGGAAAAATGTAGTAATTTTACGCGCCATCTCGCAATCAACAACGCGAGCCTGCTTGACTATGATTGAACCTAGCTCCTCTCTCCTTATCTGTTCAAACCAAATGCCTTTTGACACCTGTTGAGGTCAAATGTAGCAACGAGGAGGCCCAAAGTCCAAACCAAAAACAACCCCCCAAGCGGAATCGACCCGCCCACCCTCTCCGCAAACCCTCCAACATCCCTCTCTACCCCCCCTCCCCAAACCCCTCGCCCCCAAAAATGCTCCTCTGTACGCCCCTCACCCCCTCCCCACTCCTCTCCAATGCCCCAACTAACACCCACCCACAGTCTGTCCCCACTGCTCCAACTCCCTAACCGTCTCTCGCTCGGCCTCCACCCACGACCTACCCACCGGCCAGAACAGGCTCGAATGCCGCACCTGTCCCTATCAGTTCCTAATCAACCAGAAATACTATGAGCGGAAGGAGATGAAGAGGAAGGAGGTGGAGGATGTGATGGGGGGGAAGGGGGCGTGGGAGAATGTTGATAAGGCTGATGGTATGTTCGTTTTCTCTGTTTGGGGGCCTTGGGGGTAAGAGGGAGGACGGGAGGAGGAGGATGGGATGCTGGAGGGTGGAGGATGGTGAAGTGCGGTTGGGTGGGCTTTGAGAGATTCATGCTGACTGAAATTTGATAGCTCAATGTCCTCGCGAGGGATGTGATGGGGCACAGGCTTTCTTTTATCAGGTGCAGATACGGAGTGCGGACGAGCCTATGACTACGTTCTACAAGGTCGGTTGTGGTCGCTTCCCTGTGACAGGTTTTGAGTGTATAGAGCTGATATGGTGGTAGTGTACGACTTGTGCGCAGCGATGGAAGGAGAATTGAAAGACTTTGGATTTAAAGAGGACGAGGATTTTGGTTTACGACGTGCGTGACTACGACGAGTATAGCTGTGACCCAGCGAAGAGGGTCCAGAGAGCCTGCCACTGGGGAAGCAGAGAACTAGTTTCGAGGAGAAGCAGAATCCATCGCTTGCGGAGCTTGACGGCTCCAAGGGTAAGCTATGCCTGTTCCTTTCCTCAATTCGACGCGTATTCGGTGCTGAAGACACCCCTAGGCTTCACAAAAGACCTGCGCTGGAAGAGACGCTCTCAGATCATGAAAGCATGCATATCAGGGCAAAGAGCCCGTTGATTGTTAGGATATCCAGTACAAGTCCTCTAAACCCTCGCCCTCACGCTCTATGCAACCTGTAACAATTGCGCCATGCTATGCATTTCCCCCGAAGTCCCTATGCCCTCCCTCTTCTTCCCTCATCTAATTCAATGCATGCATTACTCGCTATCGCTCGCACTCCCCGTAGGTCCTTCATCCTCCTCTTCCCCATCAACAACGTCATCTCCAGCCATCTGTGCGAACTCCGCTTTCTGCAACGTACTTCTTAACTCCTTGTTCCTTGGGTCGACGAGCTCGAACGCTTTCAGCTTCGCTTTATTGCGTATCCTGCATTCTCTTCATCAGCTCCACACCCCCAGCCCGCCTCGACCCCATCCCATCTCAAGTCGCTATCTCGCCAGGGCATCTACTAACCTCGGATCCGCCCCCGCATCCAACAACAACTCCACCAAACTCCCCCCCACCTCCCACTCCTCCTTCGGCAACCCATTAACAAACCGCACCGCCTTATGCAACGGCGTATCCCGCTCCATCCTATCCAGCGGATCCACTTCCAGCCCTTCCTGATCGAGTAACGTATCTAGCACCTCATAACTACCATAGCTGGCAGCAATATGCAAACAATACTCCCCCACGCCATCCGTAGCCGTATTCAGCAGCTGTGCGATTTTCTCAGGCGTAGAGAGGCTGTGGAGGAGGGAGTCGAGGAGAGAGGTGTTGTTGCGGCGGCAGGCTTCGAGGAGGAGTTCGCGGGGGGATGCGCCCTGGTTGTGTGGGGTGGTGGTTAGTGAGGGTTTGATACATGAATTTCGGAGAATAGGGGAGGTAAAAAGGTGTGGAAAAAGAGGAGGAAAGGGTAGGGGTACGAGTACCTCATCGCTCATCGCTGTAATTGTAGGCGAGCGCTGACGCTGGAAAGGGTGTGAGGGGGTGATTGATCGATCAGGCAGCTTTGCTTTCCGCTTTAGATCCAAGTAGAAGAGCAATTTGTAAAGGTGAAGTCTTCTATCCTACTTAATAGCCGGAGGGTTGCCGGTAGGAGTGTATACACCGGAGATCGGAGGTAGAAAGGTTTTACAAAAGAAAGTCTGACAAGCGCGTCACGTTGGTTTGTCCTTTCAGTGAGACCAAATATTCGCGTTCAGTCCCAGCCCTATCAGACGTCATTTTGCAGCCATTGAAACGCAGGTCTCAAAAAGCGATTTTCTATTTAGGGATATAGGAATATGTGGTATTGTATGTAAAGCTATAATTCGATATGATATGATATTTCCAGCTCTATAAGCCAGTTTCAACGAAGCCCCAAAATGGAGCAGCTGGCGTAAATAGGTGGCCAAAAGCTTCCTTTCCCGCTCTTCCAATGGACTGGTTGTCGTAAAATATCCTTCGAGACCCTCCGCGTTGAGCTGTACCCGCTGCATTTTTCCACCGATCTCATGCACCCACACCTTCTCCCAGTTCCAAGCTCCTAATCAGCGCCCGATCCTTCACTCCTTTTTCCTCCCCTTCCAGCCTCTTCATCTCCTGCCTGGCCTGATCCTTCTCAAAAAGATTTTCCTGCTGCGCCAGCTTCAACCACAATTGATGCCTCCCGCAGCGCTTTTTCTTGCAAATACCCTTTCCTACCTCCTCCTCCTCGTCTTCGTTCCTTGGCTCCCGATGTTCGGTTAGTATAGGAGCACTCAGCACGCCGCCTCTCGCGAGGGCCTTTTGAACTTCTGGTGAAGTGCGCCATTGGTTGAATTCTTGGTCTGACCAGCTGAGGCGGGAGTCGTAGCCACATATATCCTTCATAGACTTATCCTTCTCTTTCAATTCCGCCAGCACGGATTTTGCTCGTGCTGTGATCGCCGAGATGAAGCGGTCGCGATCGTCGAGCATCTTTTTTCTTTCCCTGCATGTCGTCCTCTTCTTCGTGATCTCGTCCAATTGCGCCTCTTCCTCGGTGGTGTATGTGATCCGGTCTCTGGTGTTGTCGACTCCATTTCCCATCTTCACATCTTCGCCTTCCGGACTCGCTGTTATAGGTGGGCTCAGGACACCGTCTCCTAGCCGATGGAAAGACTGGACGTCTTTCACTGCCTCGGTCATTGCCTTCAAATCTTCGGCCCTTATGCGTCCGCCATGTATGGAAATGGATTCATCTGCAGCGCCATCTCCTGCATTGCCAAAGTTGTCGGTGTAATTATCATGTCTCTTCTTCTTGTGACTCCGCGGCCCGTCGGGCTTCTTTTGCTCCAGTAATTGGACCCCCGTCCGACGTCTCATGAACTCCGCACCATGCTCATCCGAACAGTATTTAGACTTGGGATCGGTATCTGAGCGCGCTGGCTCTTGACAGCCTTCGAGGCGGCACATTCGCTTCCAGAGGGTTTCGTAGCCTTTTTCCGCACAGAGTGGACCTGAAAACCGTCAGCGGGTGATCACACACGGAAGTATCTGCCAGAACTTACAATACCACACGGATATCAGCTTGTGCTTTCCTCCTTCCATATTAACGCATTTGGTATGGTACCAATCACCACAAGGTCCGTCACAACCAATCATGAGATTATGATCATCCGGTTTGCGGCAAATGCAATAATTCGCATTGTCGTCCTCACTCTCGCCATCCTCTCCTTGCGCAACAGATGAACTCCGCGCTGGGGTGACTGATCCTTGCTTGCGGTTCTGTAGTGCTGGGGTGATGCTCGTGCGACTCGTTACTGGGGTACCTGTGCGCTGCGCAGATGGCGTGTTTTCTCCGCCATCGGGTTCAATCTTGCGCTTTTTGTGTGAGCGCTTCACTGTGCTCGCAGTGCCCTTCTTATTATTGGAGACAGGTGCTGGGCGCTTCTTATTAGTTTTCTCTGGCTTCGGTTTCGATGGGGGTGCAGCAGTAGAGTTCTCGGCAGGCCTGGGCGACGGTGTATGACTTCCATCTTTGTTGATGTCATTCATGTTCTTAGGTGCGGGAGACCCCATAGTTGTGAATGATTGAGCGGAGATAGCTCCGGGCGCTTCTTTCATTTGATTTTCGATTTGAGATGTAGTCGATGGGTTCTCTGTGATCTCGGCCTTGACTTCAACTTGCTCACTCTGAGCGTTTGGCAAGTTTGTAGACTGAAGTGAAGCCCCTGGTGAGGGTTGCCGAATTTGGGTGGTGGCGGGCGCGTCGGGCATATCTAGGTCGTGTGTAGAATTCACTTGCTGAGGTGGTTCTGACGGATAGGTTAGACTATCCTGCGGCCCGTTGTTGACATGTTTGGAAGCTTCACTGAGTTGTTCAAAAACACTCGAATATTGTTGCTCCGTAGGCGATCGCTGCAGCGGTGGTAGTGTAGTTGCAGGACCCGGGATACCTTCCGCTCTCCTCTCCTCAATCCCACGATGGTGATACTGCCCTAAGCCTGACGACTGACCAACTTGCTGATGTCCGCCACTGTTTGTGAAGCCGTCGCTGAGCGGAGGCAGTGTATGGTTTGATGCTGGTCTGGACCCATACCGTTCGTAGCTTGGTTGGTATGACCCAAAAGAATTTGAGTGGCGATGAGTCGTTGGTGAGCGCAGAGGCGCGGTATTACTTGCTACGTCTGCAAGAGCATCGAGACCGGGAGAGGTTAGGGAGGGAAAGCGAGTATGGGATGGGCTCGCGTGAGAGAAAGAGGAGGTGCGATGATCTCGTCCGTCGATGACAAGAGGCTGGACTTGAGCAGGTTGAGCAGTTGTTGGCGACGGTTGTGAAGTTGATGTTGGGGCGGGGTTGAGGAGTTCTGAGAGTTTCGACATGGTTGCGGTGAGCATGGGAGATGGTACGTTGCTAGTCAATTAAGACGGAGTAGCATAAGTAAATGCGATTGCGATAGTAGCCCTGCCATAATTATGCTGACGGGCTGTGGTTGTGTGTGGAGGAGGATTCTGTTGCGGTGAAGTCTGGATCGCGAATGCTCGAAGACAAGCCAAGAACAAAGATCGACGGGATCGGCAAAAGGCTGGGGATTTCAAACGGCTAGATCATCACGTGACCGATGTAATTGTCTTACAAGCACCACTACCAGATCTATCATGGATCTTCATAGTTTTCGAACCAGGCCGTTGTATTCTGATGTGCAGTGGCTAGCTGTTGAAGTACACGGTAAACTGGGATACCATCGCGCCCAGCCTAAGCAAAATATCACACGACTTGAGCAACAACTCCACGCTTTCTAGCCCTCTCTAGCAATCATGATATTCCGGATCCTTGCTCTTCTTTGCGTCGTGGGGCAATATTCTGGCTCTGGAGACCTCGCAATTGCCTCTCATTCTGCCGGCTGGCCTGTCAAGTCTCTGGAACAGCGTGCAAAGTAGAGGAGCAACACTGCTACTATCTTAGGTCAATTGTATGAGTACTTAGTGCACTTTCTCACAAGGATTTGTAATCATTATTTCATGAAAGTGTGGGAATACGGTGCAATACCTAATGCCCATTATTGATTCCAGACCTCTGGAAGCTCACGCCAAACCACCCTAGATGGTCACTGAACAGAGTGGAAAAGACTGCTTGCTTTTCCCAAAGGGTTTGATAACAAGTTGTTTCCAAAGTGGAACTACAAATCTCGAACGATCTCTACCTCACAAAGTCACGATCCCCCGTATTTTGACATGTAGATGTCTCTCCATGCTCCTAGCCGACAGTATCCTTCTAGTTCCAAACGCCATGTTTTGCAGTCCTGTTACAGAATTGTTCCTCGCTACACTCCCTTCTGGTTGGGATACGATTCTCCCCGGGGTTCAGTCGTGTATTCAGTGACGATTGGACCCTTCAGATGTGGGTCATCCTGTGGCCACTGGCGCTCAATTTCATCCATCCTGCCGTCCATCAATTGATCCACGTTCATCCTCGTGCTGTGCACGATATTGTACGAGATACCCTTCTGCCTGATGTTGTCTCCTCCATCACCTATATCGGTATCCTTGTTACCTGCACCAGCAGGCTTGTGGTCAGCGATGATCTGAGGGAAGACACCGATGCATTTGAATCCTCGCTCTTTCTTCTGACACATGTCGTGGAGACCAAAGTCGATGGGGCCCGAGTAGATGTCCATAGAAAGCCATTTGATCACCTTGCGAGCTCCGTGGAGCGAGAGAGCGTAGGAGTATGTGCAGGTAGAGCCTCTAGTCCAGTACATCATACGAGTGGTGTTGTCGTAGGGAGTCATATCGGGGACACCGCCGTAGTTTGTGCGGTGGAGGAAGGGAGTAACGTTGGGGTCGTTCTTCATGAAGAAGCGGCGGTCGTCGCCAGGGACGGGTTGCGAGGCACAGTGGCCTAGCCAGATCAGATCCCAGTCGTCGCCATATGGGGAGTTGGGAGTGCTGTCTTTGGGGGAATTTTGGAGGGTCTGAGCGCCGAGAGCTATGTATTCGAGCTGGGTTCGGAAAGCAATGTCCCAGTCGGCGTCGTCTTCCATGACCAGGGCCGTTGACAGATTCTGCTTGATGACTCTGGAAAAAACAACATCAGCTTAGAGTCAAGGGAGCCTGAATGATGTCAACGCACTGCCCAGCGAATTCCATATGTCCACGCCAGCAACCGATGATACCTCCAACACCTGGAGAATCTTTCCAAACCTGAAACAACCTGTCAGCTTTGACGAGTCTGTGTCTTATGGGTCCCGTTCGTCCTTACGCCCGAAAGAGCCTTTTGGGGTACTTCTTTGCCGTTGATGCCTGGAATAATCTCGAAGTCAAAGCCGGTCAGGGAAGCGGTCAACTTCATCGCATCCAATTTGTCGCTTCGCGCAGGTACGTTGAGGACGAAGACCTTGCCGAACTAAATTCGAACAGACCGGTCAATCACCGATTCTCTTCTCACATTGCTTCAACTGTACGTACCCCAAGCGAGCTGTTGTGAAGGTCTGTGAGACTTTGGGGAGCCAGTGTCCTATCGCCATTGTCGAGTTTCGGCCCCTTTAGCTGCGTAGGAGGATCGGATTGTAGTCTTGATTTCGAACTAGAGTCAATTGTGTCGGATTTTATGTCTGTCTTCGTGTCGGCCTTGGTGGCTGTCTTCGTATCCGCTTTTGTGTCTGGCTTCGCTACAACGGCGGGTGCTGTAGAGTTGTTGTGGTGTAGACTGCTGTTGACGACATCCTTGATGGTATCTTGCCGCCTAAAGCCCACGAGTGTGAGGATGAGGAAGAAGGCTAGGAGTGCAATGAGCACCATCCGGCGCCTGGCCTCGCCAACACCGCGACCGAGCATATTGGTGTACCTGGTTGGTGAGCGAGACTCGACGTCGTCGAAAGCGCCCATATTGTCGAGAAGTTTGATGCTCCTTCGCCTTCGCCGCCGCCTTTTTCAATAAATGTGAAACGAAAGGGTGGGAGGTAAACAGGGGCGTCCGGCGTTGGAGGCTGCTGATAAAGCGCAGGGATCTGATAGGTTTGCTATGAGACTGTCATGCTCGGTGACACCACTTATGCACAGTCTGCCCTTGAAGATGGAATTGGGAAAAATCGAAGACTCGTCAGAGAGCAGGCGTGCCAGGTATCAATATCTTCTAGTCTATCACTCCTTTCAAGCCAGCCCCAAACTTTTGAGTGATGAGCCAAGAAACTTCTAACTGTTTCGGGTCTTCACTCAATTCTGAGATCGCTCCTTACGGGGTCCAGCACCCGCGCTATTCCGCTTCGGCTTGGCAAGCAATCCTCGATAGGGGCTTTTCGGCCTAGTTCTACGGAGTAAGGAAAGCGATGCAGCTGATGTAGGGCGACGCATACGAGTGTGCAAAACATCAGCCGCGACCTTACCTTGAGCCGATGTCACAATGATCCCACTGAGAGATTGTAATAGAGTGAAGTTCTCCATGGTAGACAAAGTGTCGAGTGGAGCTAAGTCTACGCACAAAGCCATGTCATTGTCCGGCTCCTCATTTATGAGCCATGATAATTTGCACAATGCGCATCACAAATGGAACGAGCCGTGACCACCTCCACTGGTGTTTGGCTGATTTGATCCCATTCGGGCGCTGAAGATTGAGCGGACTTCGAGAGTGATTCGAATTTTCAAGCCTATGCGTTCGATCCCAATAACCGTGAAAGTGCACTCTTGTAGCTAAAAGTGGCGGATAGACTATCCTCATGTCAGTCAAATCGACCACTTCTCGACCTTTGACGATAGGCGATTCACTTTCAAACCTGATAGCGGTTACATCAAGTTCACTTCGATGCTAGGTAAATGCAAGCGATTGCGTCAATATCTTACCTTTCCATGCCTCCTCATACAATATAACCAGCTCTCGTACACAACCTAAGCTTTGAATGAAAGGTATCTTGCCCATCAATACTCTCATTATTTTGGCAATATCGTTGCGCGAAGCACTGCAATCATGGCTCCCTACCAGCTCTCTTGTCATCAGATCGCTTTACTTCTTGCCGATAAGATCACGCCCAACCTCAACCTTGAAGACCACCTACTGGCTGTTACTAATGACAAGTGCAATGCTCGTGTTCAATTTTGTTTGATACTGAGGACACAATTGACGCTTGAACCAGAGGAAGAACACGGCACCTTTTTCCACGACTGTTGGTCATGTGGTGAATATGAACGACATGCACCGTTTGCAGAAGCTCTGGTATGTGCAAACCATTCGTGAAAAGCATCGACAACATTGCCTAACAGACTCTATCGCAGTCCAGACCGATCTATACCGCGCGGCGAGCTCTAGTCCTAGCAGACATGAAGAGGCGGTATGAGCATGGCTGCAAACCATTCCCATTCATGAGGCTACCCCTACAAATCCGCCTCCAGGTATATGAGCATGCATTGGTTGGGCAAGGAACGCTTGTAATGGTTCATGCGCCATGGTCTGCGAAGCGAGGCCAAGGCCCTTTTGAGCAAATGGCACCTTTCGAGTGCACCATCGATTGCTCCGGTCCCTTGGAGAAAGACATCAATACCGCTCTCCTAAGTACGACTCGGCAGATTCACATTGAGGCCGAGCCCATATTCTACCAAAATCATCAATTCAAATTCGGAGAGTATCTCCAAGAGGGAGTTGCCTTTCTACAGAGCATCTCAAAAGTGGCGCGTCTGAACATACGATCCATCAGTATGTTGCTGTTCCACTGGCACAAACGGCCGATGAGTACTCAGTGGGAGCTCAAACTTGTCCGAGACTGGATCATGGCGTGTCACTATGTCGCCAAGAATCTCCGCCTCCACAAATTTACCTTCGAAACCTCCGTCAAAGCAGTCGCAAAGGACTTTAAAGCTGAGCCATGGGTCCGGGCATTGGTTCAAATCAAAGGACTTCAAGAGCTAGCGCAGTCTCCAGCGGGCAGTCTCGTGGATAGTAAAAGCTCCATGTCTAAGGACGGTGATTGGGACGAATGTCCGGACATTGTTCTGAATGCTCGCCTTGCAGCGCTCTTAGTATACTTGAGATCGGAAATGCTAGCTCATCCGCCTTCACAGCTCGAGGAAGAGGGGGAGGGATGGAAGGTTGGTTGGGACATGGAAAGATTATGAAATGAGGAAGAGCCAGATTGGTAGGAACTTTGGCCAGAGGTGTGACAACCTATCGTAAGTCGATATTGCCGTCATTCCCTGCGTTGTTGACCATCCTGCTGATATACTTTCCCATCAGCATGAGCAGGAAAATTCCAGTTTCAGCTTAGCCGATTACAGTGGTGGTGCACAGTAACAGATACTCGAGCATGCTGGGTTACTTTCGGTCAGCTTGAGCAAGGAAAGGCAGGGTTAGATGGACAGGGCAGATAGACTTCTGAGGCAAAATTGGTTCCTTTGCAAATGAAATCTTTGAGCTCAGAATGCTCTAAACATATGAGATTCGCCAGTATCATCTTGAGCGTCCCCACTGAACTACTGAAATCATGCTCATGCAAAGCGAGAATTGGCACAGGAATGAGTGTTTCAATTGGCGCAGAAAGCCACTTACACCTCTTTCACACGCTGCACAAAGTGTACTACATTTACGAATTTCGTGCTCCAATTCATGCTCTTTGCAACGGCTTTCTTGATTGTGTCGTCCTAAAAAATACCGGTGCCTTTCCTATTTTAGTACCCCTAGAATCGACCAGCCTCGTGCTCAAGTCCGTGCAACCTATGCTAATTTTGTTATTCAAACCCTCCCGAATCTACGCGTCTCACACTCCGCTTCATAAGTCCTTCTCAAGTTGTCTTGCTTGCTCAAGTCCTCATGGAATGGACCAGCTTGACACTCGACTCCAATTGTGTCGCTGGAATGCCTTGCTTGCTCAACGTTCCCCAAGGTTATCATCCGCTTCTCTTGATTCCAAGATATTTGTACTAGCTTTGCGGCTCCAGGACTCTCAAATTCATTGGTTCCGAATTTCGGTCCACATGTCTTAGTACCAACGTTACTTCAGTCTGCCCGAAATTCAGGGGACTCACAATGAAGTCTAAACTCATTGAAGTGTCTTTCTCGCTCAAGTATCCTCAGGGTACCCATTTTTGACCTCATACTCAAGCCAACATCAATTGTAGAGCTTAGTGGCTCTTATCTACCCCAAAACAGCCGTAACATTTGCGAATGCGGTCCAGAACTCTGCTATTTCCACGCTCCACAAAGGCGCCGATACGACCCTCACATGTCTCTAAAAAGATGACATCCACCATCTCCGTCCCAGCCCTACCCTTACCCATCACCCCTGCTCACCCCCTCTCCGCATCCTTCTCCTGCTCCCTCTGAACCCACTTCGCACTCTCAGCCGCCTGCCTTGCCTCCTTATCCCTCAACATCTCCTTCATCCGATGCAGACTCAGCACATGCCATCCCCTCTCCACCCCCAGCCTCTCCAGCATCCTCTCCTCCCACGCTTTCAAATGCGAAAAGTCCTCGATAACGACCCCCGCCCAGCCAGCAGCCGTGACCCAACCCCAGTGCGCGACATCTGCTGTTGTACATTTATCGCCTACGAGATATTCGGAGGTGGAGGTCGCGAGGTGTTTGTCTTGGTGCGTAGCGGTGGAGATGGATGGTTTGCCCCTAGGTGAATTTGGCATTGATGTTACTCTGTTAGGGCGAAAATTGATTTGTAAGTTTGTCCAAGGAGCACGATACTCTTCAAACACGGCTCGCGACTCGGACTGAGGTGCGAATAGGGATAAAAGAATCGTGAAAGATTAAAGGGACCTGCGTTGGGCCAACTCCTGCGTTCATGAAGAAGAGACAGTTGTTCACCTCGTAGGCTTAGCGAGTGCCGGCTAGGTAGGATATCTTTTGGTGCTCTTGGTCGTATTGCTCGAGTAGGTATTGCATTATAGAGCCGGACTTGAAGAGACGGGTAGGGGAGGCTGGGACGGTTAATTGGTGAGTTGGCAAGGAGTATGGGCTTGGGAGGAGGATCACCCAAGCTGTTCGAGGGTCATAGAGATCTTGATGCCATTGGGTGTTTGGGTTGTGTAGAGGTTGATGTTGGGGGTTTTGGTGGTAGACGACATGTTGGCAATGACTTGCTTGTACAATTGATTGACACGGCTCAGCATAGGTACTTCATGCGATGCAAATCTGAAAAACAAGTAGAGGGAGCATGTACGATGATTTTGTTTTGTTACATAGGAACGCTGTGGATTTCTAATAAATATGACGCCCCCTTGCGTCCCCACCATGAGGCTCAAAGGCCTGGATGATCTCATCATGCTGTAGTATCTGCTCGCGCCAAAGGCTATTTCTTCAAGATACAGGCAGGCTATTGTTAGGCTTACGGACTGTGAGTCGAAGCAGAAGAACTTGGTCAAAAGGGCGTTGAAACTTGGAAATCGTTGAATCTACAAGCTTGAAAAGAAGTATAGAATCCGCCAGTCAGCGGGATATGCGCCTTGTGGAGTTTAAATACTCAATATGCGAGCGCGATGAACTGGTCAATCAGACGATACTACAGTCTCAAATCTAACGTTGCAAGAGTGGCATAGAGACGACCATCTCTTGATGAAATCAGGACGCAGGTTTTTCAATTCTCGAAACCATCTCTGTTCAATAGCTTGCGCTCTCCTCGGTTGTTCCGGCCACCGAGTACTTCTTTGCGTCCTCGAATGTCGCTAAACGAAAATCGTATTGGAGTTCGAAGTCCGCCTTCTGATCTCCTTGTCTTGGGGCAAAATCAACGATCAATCAGTCTTTTACGGCAAAGACAGAGTCACATGCAAGGTACTTGTCCGTCCGATCGAAGATTTGTGTTATGACTGGCTGGTAGTTTGCTGCTTTGATGATGAAGTGGATATGGCCTAGACACATGTGATGTCGGTCTAGGAGATCCAACAGCCTACCGGCAGGACCATCATCAGGAACCGGATAGGGGGTCGGACGGAGGCAGTAAAACTCGTAGCGACCATCTTTACCTGTTCTACAACGACCGCGAAAATTATACTCCACTTACTTCTAGTCTTGTTATTCATACAGCCCGTTGAGTACGACTTACCATACGTCCAACTCTGCACCCTCGACAGGCTCGCCCGTAAGGTAGTCTTTGACGGTACCGTAGATATAGGTGTGGTCGCCGTTCGGTATGTTGTGTATTGTACTACTACCCATCTCACGGAGGGGAGTATCGGCGCGCCAGAAAGGGCCCAGGACGCCTGTAGCTGTTGGCGCGTCTTGGGCAGCGGATGCAAGCTTGTACGTTATCTCGTCGACGAGGGTTTCGAGACCTAGGATGTCGCAGACAAGTTGATCTTCGTTGCGGACTGGTGTTGACATACGGCCAGCCTCGTTCATCTGCGGGAATTGGTCAGTGGTAGAGACAGGCAGAGTCAGGCCAGACTTACAAACTCGACTGCCGCCACCCATTCGTCAATGGTAATTTGGTTCTCCCTTGCGAAGTCGTGTATGTGGGTAATTAAGCTGGCCATGACCTTGCGCATCCTTGGCGATGTCTTGGGCCTGTTGCGTTTACGACATTCCGGGTGAATTCCGGATCGACTTGATGTGTTCGATTCGTAGCACCTGAGTTCTTGGAGGTTCCACTGGTCTCGCCATATGGCTTGGAGTCGTGGTTACCACCCTGGATCGGAGTCTTTTCCGGCGCAAGCGTCAGAGGCTCTTGGATTTCTGGCATGTTGACCAACTATGAACAGGGAAATAAGGAAGAGCGCAAAACTTAGCAGCAACAGGAGAAGTAAAGCACGCAGACTTATAAGGAGAGCAAAGTGTTGGCATTAACGACTGTACCATATGAGAGGAAAATTGAAAAGTGCTACTATGTATTAGCTGCAACGGCGAGGCAGAGCGGGGGAGCCGTATTCCCGAGCGCTGATAGTATTTCCAAACATCGGAAGGAGTACCAGTCGCAATCACTGCTTTCATTCCGAATGATCTTGAGATATTGTGAGGCATTTCAATACATTTTGCGGTTGATACTGCAAGCCTTCGTCCCGGGAGACTAGTCGACAATCATATTATCGATGATCCTCGGTTTGTTACGTGCGCGCGGACGGAACAGAACTATGCACGTGAAAATATGGAGGTGATGACAGAGAACCAAGATAAAACCATCAAATTGGCACGTTCTCTTCCCAATCACGGTCGTTGGTCGAGTAAAAGGCGCAAAGCTAAGCGCCGCTAAGCGCAACATGTCGCCGCTGCTTGCAAGCTTCGAATTGTCAAGTATGCCGAGCAGTTCCGATTGCTCCTACAGTATAACTCACGAATCATAACCAACTATGGCGTCGGGATATGGACTCGCAGGAGGTACGTGAACGACAATGTGGCATCAGAAACGCCCAAATCCAAGCTCCGCCAGCAGTTCCAACGAAGGCTTAGTCCAAAGCTAATCCGTATATAGGTCCTTCGCGCTGCTTTCCTTTCTGGCAGGAGCTCCTAGCCTGCTACGTGGTAAACACCGATACCGATGATATGTCGGGGGGGAAGAAGTGTCTACCAGCGTTGGAGGACTACTACGAATGTCTACATCACAAGAAAGAGGTATGCTCAAGCGACCCATGGGTTAGCGTTTACAAAGATGGGAGAGGAGCAAGGGCTGATGAACTAATGTGGAGCTAGGCGGCGAGAACTAGAGCATTACAGCGCGCATACCGAAGGGCAGAGGCTGCACATCCAAGGGAGAATGCACCGAAAGCGGGAACGATCAGGAATCTGGGGTTGCTGGACAGGGAAGAGGATACGAGGAGTGTACTAGCTGCGACATCGAAATAAACGGCTAGCCGACACGATGATCTTCGGTGATTAGGCGTTGGCGGGTACCTTTTCTTTCTGTATGGCTGACTTCGAGCCGGCATATCACTAGGGACACGCAATGGCTGCCATGGTCCACACGTATCTCCTAAGAATAGTGCCAGATACGGCTATGATAGAGCGTGCTGAATTGGCGCTTTACCAAATATAGTGAAGCCAACATTTATTTGCTTCATAATATGCTGAACTCAACCAAGTCTCGCACACCAAGAGGCAACAAGCGAAAATTCCTCCACAGAAGGCATCGGTGAACCAAATCAAGATCTCTCAGAACGTCAAGAGATCCTAAAAGCTGGAAATGCGGCTCCAAGTAGGCTCTTATTGATGGTACGAGACCGATCCGGTAAACAGTGAGGACTAGTCGCAAAGACAGCAGGAGCAGCCCCTTCATAGCACATATACACATACAGCAGTCAAGACACCACGAACGGAATTATCAATATCGATCGAATGAGCTAGATCGTGAACAACTGAGACCGAGTTGAGTAGCTTTGAGTCTGATCACGTGAGCAAGCTAATGAGTAGCGGGCTGGTAAAGTAAGCTACGAATTTCAAGTCGAAACGTCTCGCGCTTCTGTCATCCTCGAATTTTCATTACACTAACATTTCGAATCCTCCAGCAAATAATACCAATCAAGATGGCCTGGCGTAGTCAAGGCATCACAGGCTCGAACAACATCCCTCTTGGGGCTCGACGTCGCTTTGGAGCTGGCGACTCGGCTCCACCACCTGACGATGGAGGTTACAACCCGTCTCAGCCTTCGACAGGGCTCGCAGATGGGAGCTACAAGCGCGGTCGAAGCCCAGAGAGAGGTGAAACGTCCTTGTTATCCTTCGAGACCGTCAATACTAACGCAATCACAGCTGAGGTCGCTGGTGACGGAGAGAGACGTCGTAAGAAGAGGAATCGATGGGGTGACGCTGCAGAGAACAAGGCCGCTGGCTTGATGGGCTTGCCTACTATGATAAAAGCAAACATGACAACTGAGCAACTTGAAGCATACACCTTGCACTTGCGTATCCAAGAAATCAGTGAAAAGCTAAGAATCAATGACGTGGTGCCTGCAGATGGCGACAGGTACGTGATGGAAAATTTGAAGTTCGAACTATGGTCCTTATAATTCTCACAGGTCTCCATCTCCTCCGCCACAGTACGACAACTTCGGTCGTCGTGTCAATACTCGCGAATACCGCTATCGCAAGCGCCTCGAAGATGAGCGTCACAAGCAAATCGAAAAAGCTATGAAGATCATCCCTAACTACCACCCACCATCTGACTACAGACGCCCAACTAAGACACAGGAGAAGGTCTATGTGCCGGTCAATGATTACCCAGAGATTAACTTCAGTACGATAACTAACCCTATCCTAACCCTTTCTTTGTGTCATCTTTTTCTTTTGGTGATGCATGCGGCATCCCTTGGAGGATACAGCATCTGTCGTCACTAACCCCATATCATACTTACACATAATTCTTGACTTGCAAAGACTAACACTTAGCTCGTGCTTCTCTACTAAAGTTGGACTACTCATCGGGCCTCGTGGCAACACACTGAAGAAGATGGAGACAGAATCCCTGGCAAAGATCGCTATCCGCGGCAAAGGATCCGTCAAAGAAGGAAAGGGTCGATCTGACGCAGCTCACACCAGCAACCAGGAAGAAGACCTACACTGCTTGATTATGGCCGACACCGAAGAAAAGGTCAACAAAGCAAAGAAATTGATCCACAATGTCATCGAGACGGTAAGTCACAGCCGTCGAGTTTTCAAATGTCTATCAGCTAATCGTTGCCAGGCTGCATCTATCCCCGAAGGTCAGAACGAGCTTAAACGTAACCAGCTCCGTGAGCTCGCAGCTCTGAACGGTACTCTGCGTGACGACGAGAACCAGGCATGCCAAAACTGTAAGTCATACTACCCAATTGCCTCTGAGTACCATGCTAACCAATTGATAGGCGGACAAATTGGCCACCGCAAATATGATTGCCCAGAGCAACGCAACTTCACTGCCAACATCATCTGTCGAGTTTGCGGCAATGCCGGCCACATGGCACGAGACTGCCCGGATAGACAACGTGGTGCCGATTGGCGTAACGGTCCCCAAGGTGCTGACCGTGCACCTGGTGGCCGTCCAGCTGCTGGACGTATCGGCGGTGGTGACGCTGTCGATCGTGAATACGAGGTGAGTTATTCCATCATCATAGTATCTAGAACAAGAAAGCTGACTTTGCTTCCAGCAACTCATGCAAGAATTGTCAGGTGGTGCTGCTGGCGGCCCTGCTCCTCAACGCATTGAAGACGGACCAGGAGGATACGAGAATGGCCAAGGAGATGGTTATGGGGAAGGCGATCGCGACCTCAAGCCATGGCAACGCGGTCCTACTGGTGCAGCAGCTCCTTGGCAACAGCGTGGAGAGGACCGTCGTGAGGACTTCGGTCGTGATGGTGGTGGTGCACCCCCATGGGCTGCTCGTGGCGGTGGGGATAACTATGGTGGCTATGGACAAGGTGGTGGGTATGGTGGACCTCCAGGCGGTGGAGCAGCTCCTTGGCAACGACAGAACGACAACGCTGCTCCACCTCCACCATCGGGTGGTCAGTACGGCTATGGTGGATACCCTGGTGGCTACGGAGATCCGGCCGGTGGATATGGTGGACAGCAGGCTATGGGCGCTCCTCCTGGTCTTGGTGGTGGCGCTGGCGGCCTTGGTGCTCCACCTGGTCTGGGTGCTTTGTTCCAGAACTACGGTGCGAATGGAGCTGCAGGTGGTGCTCCACCTCCACCACCTTCGGATGATCTTCCTCCCCCGGTAAGTCTCCTGCTACTTCGATTGGCGCAAAACACTAACATAAGTCACAGCCTCCGAGCGACCAGCCTCCTCCACCGCCACCGCCCGGCAACTAATTCAACCATTCGCCTCTACCCGAAGAGTCACTTGCGTCCGTTTTTCGAAAAAGCTGAAAAATGCGAAGGCCAACTTTCGATTCGGATGCGTTGAGAGACAATTTGAGATGCTGACGGGAGAGGTTAATATTAGGGGCTGTGGGGGGCTTGTTGCAAAGTTTGCTTCTACTCTTTCAAAAAATCTGTACTTACCCGTGCTAAACTTTAGATGAAATACAATCGAAATGCTTGCGACTCGAGTGTGAGTCATTGCAAGACGAATGATCAAAGATTTGGCATGAAAGAGCATTTTTTACACAATTTTCCGTGTCCGCGGCGATCAGTGTGCAAGAGATCGATTTCAAGAGCAGAAAGTGTGATCTGTCACTCAGCTCTAATTAAGTGAAGCCACATGAGCGGGGACGTTGAGCGAATGAAACCTCGAGGCAGTATGTAATAACGACACCAACCTCCGCATAATTCTGCCCGACTCTCATATATGGCATTACATGAATCCTCTGAATTGACAGTTTACAGCCTTCCTATTGCACCTTCCAAGCCTTGACGCTTTCATTGCGAGTTACTGGCTTCCATACGCTTGGTGACGCAGTTCAAGATCCTTAAACCCTACCGTCAAAGACTTCTTATCTATCAACTCTTATAGTCCACCTCTACGCATGAGCTCATGCAGCGCGTTCGCCATGATCTGCGCAACATTCGTACCCTTTGCGCGCCCGCTTACCAATCCAGTTCGTGGTGCCCACCGAGCGAATCGCTCCTCCACTCGTTGTCTTCAAAAGCATCCAGGCCACTGCGCTTTTTTCCCACTTTTTTCCTCGAAAATGGTGCCAGTGGTCCCAACCTCAGGGATTGTAGCCTCTCAGCCTCCTTAAGCAGTCATTCAAACGCCCTCTTGCCAGCTCAGTCGCCGCAAAGACGATCACGTTATGCCACATCCCGAGGCTGCAATCGAGTCGTCAATCTTGCATGCGCACAACATTCCGACTTTAAGTGTCTTAGCTACATACAATGATCTACTCGATCGTCTATCTCGTGCTCATTGCTGTCGATAAGGAGTTCGAGCTCTCTACCACCATGGGCAAAGAAAGTCACGCATACGCATCTTTACAAAGCAGGTGTGTCGAGCCTACATCCCATAGCTAGCTCCGAGTTCCATGTCTCGACTTCGTCAACATTGCGTCATGAGCAGAAGTCATGTTTTGAGTTTCTCCATCAGCAGTCATGTCTCGCCAAAGGCTGAGTGAGTACGCATCACCGTAGTTCAAGCACGCTTTACATTAATTGTACTGAGAAAAGAGTGTCCTACAACTCAAAATGCTTTGGTCGGTGTGGTCTTTGGCATAGGACCTGAAATCTAGTAAGTACAACAATCCAAACGATAAGAAAAGGTTCATTGATTGTATTTAGCTGAATATAAAATGCCCCCGAAGGAGGCCCAGCAACTGAGACACAAATGGTTAGTCAATACGGTCACTTCAGTGCTTCATGCGTAGAGTACGCCAAAAAGCACTGAAGCCTCCTTTGAAGAGCAGAAGTCACTCATATCCGGGCTTTGGGCAGTCTCTGCTTCGTCGTTGGCTGGCTCTCAGCCCCAAGTACACTTTGATGATGACGTAAAAGTTGGGCTATCCTCTTTCTATAGCGTCTTTATGGTACTGTACACTGGCTCTACCTCCAAACTCCCCAACCTCTCAGGGATCTGAGCAGGACTTGTTTCGAAGTCAGCTACACCGGCCACGAATGCTTCCCGATCTTTGCCGGTACGAGTACAGTCCTTGCCATTCTCCTCTCTGGACCGCTTCTGTATATATAGCCTTTTTCGTATTCGACAGAGCAGCAATGGGGGTTGTTCATTGGCATGCAGTGGGGGTTAGTAAGCGCTAGCAGAGGGTATTGCTCTTTCCATCATACCACTTCTCGGACAATTCGTCGTACGCACTATATCCAACAAGCACACTCAATTCCCTCGTCGCCTTCGGTCTCGACTTCAGAGCCAATATTCTCCAAATCATCAGTGCCGTCTACATTATCTCGATCGCGCTAATGGCCTAGGGAATTTTCGTCGCCTTCTTCGCTATCCTTCCCCCATCGCTTATGCGCAGACTAGATGGCAGGACTGTTGGCACACTAACCCTGTCAAGGGATAGGGTTCGAGATCAAAGCATGGGGTCAGTTCTGGAAGACTGATTTTAAGCTGATATTGGCAGGCTGTGTGTTTGATTTGCATGGTGCTTGTAACCTGGTTCTGTTTCACGCCGACCAAATGTACTACAACGGAAGAGGAGGAGGAAGTCGGGGTATCTACTGCTGATGTAAACGAGGTTGAGAAAGGCGCGGTGGAGGAAAGCGATACGTGGCTCGACAACGAAGAGTAGCAATAGGACGTGTCAAAAACGATATGAAGGCTTAGCCAGACATTACAAATAAATTCGCCTCAAAGCCATAGCTCATCACATAAGAATCGAACCCCTAACCCTTTCCCCTTCCCTCCTCTTCATAGCCCCAAAAGATGATAATAATAATCATCCATCAACCCCATCCTCATAAGCGAACCTAACCCTCCTCGCCCTCCCCCTCCGCTTCTTCACCTTCTGACTCGTATTCCCACCACCTTTGTTCTTATTCTTACAGGTCCCAACACTCCCCTGCTGCTTCCCCGCCGCCTGCTCACCCGTCCACCGCCATCCATTAGGACCAGCAGAATTAGAACCAGAGCCACCAGCAGGAACAATATAGCCTGCACCTGTAGGTGCGGCCGCGCCAGCTCCTGCCGTTCCAGTACTCAAAGGCATAGGGAGAGGAATGCTGAGGGTGGGATTGGAGGGTGGGGGTGGGACGCCGCCGCCGCCGTTGGGGGGAGGGGGGCCGGCGGCAGATGTGGTTGCTGCGGGGGCTGCGGCTGCTGAGGTTGAGGGCGAGGAGCCACCACCACCAACTGCGGGAGCGGCAGCAGCGGAATTTGTTGCTGCTGGTGGAGAACCACCGCCGTTAGATGGTGAGCCGCCGCCACCGATAGGGGGTGCTGCAGCAGCGCTAGATGAAGCTGCTGGCGGCGAGCCAGCTACAGCCGAAGAGGACCCAGCACCACCTATTGCTGCTGCTGACGAGGCCGGCGCTGGTGACGATGGAGGTGTTTTCGTTTCATTCCCTGTCCCTGCTCCACCACCGAATTTGGCTGCAAAACACTGCGCCATGAGTGGCACGTCGTTATTTCCAATCGGAACAGTTGAGAGGACGTAGGTAGTCTGGAAAGAACCAGCAGCCCAGGCGACATAGCCGAGGAAAACGTCGCTGTTTTCGTTCAGGAAGTCGAGCGCGGCGCAGACGTTCGTGATGCAGGATGCGTCATGGCTGCCACCGCCGATCTCTGAGAGGAGAGCTTGACGCTTGGCGGATTTGAGCCAGTTGGCGAGCGGTTGGAAGGCGTTACTGATGCCGTTTGTAGTGCAAGAGGCGTGGGTGCCGGAGAAGTCGGAGTCGAGATATTGGTGGACGTCGAAGACTTGAGGGTTGGGTTAGTGGGGATGATAGGAAGAGGGGAGGGGGAGACGTACTTAGGTTGGTGGTACTGCCGTCTGGGTTCGTCACGCCGGCGAGAGCGGCAGCCGAACCACCTGAGACGAAGGTTGAAGCGCCGGTGTAGCCGTTGCCTGGAAGGAGAATCATTTGCGAGGAAGCTCCAGCGCCACGTATGGCCGTTACAGCGGCTTGGACAGCTCCAGCCCAGGAGTTGAGGCTGGGTACTATCTCACAAATTAGCGCTCTGTGTCTGTGGTGCAGCTAAAGGGAGTACATACAGTCATGCGGCTCATTCATAAGCCCCATCACGACCTTACTTTCAGCAGCATACTTCTTAGCCAGTTGCTTCCACAATCCCGAAAAATCGTCATTGGTAGGTCCTCCACTTTGACCGATGATATTCCCGTTCCAACGTGCATAATTATGAATATCAATAATGCAATGTGCGCCAGTCTTCAGACAAGCCTGCATCAGGATGTCATACTGGGCGAGATTCGTCGCGTCAAGAGTCCCACCGAGCTCGTTGTGGACCAAGTATTGCCAGGCGACGGGTAGCCGGAAGATGTTGAGTTTGTCTTTAGTGGTGAAGTGGGTCATTTGGCCTGGGCCATCCCCACCGTTGTTTTCGTTTCCATTGCTGTTCTGGCCGATTGGACCATCGATATTTGCTAGGAGGCAGTTACCCTGGGAGGAATATTAGCGATGGTAACGCGTCATCAATTATAAGTTAAGCGTACATCGGTGCCACAGCCAAAGTCGAAACCTGCAATGTTGACTCCAGCGAACTGAACTCCAGCAGCCAAAGTACCAGCAATATTCAAAGCAACAATCGAACCAGCGAAGAGCTTGGAAAACATGATGCAAACGCGAATGCAGACTTGCTGCAAGATTCAAAGAGCGTGGGGTGTGGATACTCGTCAAGAGAACCACAGAACGATATAAGAACGAGTGACAGATGGTAGAGACGGACGAAACAGATCACGATCAACGGCAGATGGAAACGATTAATGTTTTGGACAATGAGATGGACTCCATCTCCTACAAGTAGGAAAAGGTGCGGGCTCGGTTGCGCACCCGTCCCGTGGTAAATACGAAACGTATATTGACGTTGGACTCCTTCTACTTTGACACGGGCGGGGAATGATATCGGGAAATTAGGAAACAAATCCCCACTTCATAGGAGAGGGTCTGTGGTATCAACTCCGTGCTTGGCGCTTATATAGTGGGGGATGAAACGGGGTAGCGTTGAAGAAAGGGTTCCGTAGTGTGGGTAGCTTCGGGGGCATGTAGGCCATTGATTGCACACATACTGCTTCTGGGATCACGAAGCTGTACCGTATTTGAATTATGTGCGTAGTTGATCATCAACTGAATGCTGGGTAGTGTTTCTCATTTGCAAGCCGAGTCTTAGCAACGATGTACAGAGGTACGGAGTACTCGTAGATGAAGGTCGGCGTTTCAAAGCCTTCGGCTAAATCCGACCCGCACCTATCACATTCGCGCATGAACCCCTATCCAGGCCTACCACGATCTCCGACATCTATCCCTCATATGCTTCAGAAACGTGGCAGCGCGATTTGCATTCCCGGAGGATGGACCTCAATGGTACAGTCCTGGTCTCGCGTGATCTTATTGTCCCGCATTTAATCTCCGTTTGCCTGCCTCATTCGGTTAGACCAGTGCAACAGAGTTGTGAGCAGACAAGCTCGATCACTGGAGAGAGTGGGAAGATACGTCTTCAAGTGGAGTTACTGTCCTGTAGCAGCTGATCCTGGTCGCACATCTCAGCTTTGAGCATGGCGGAAGGTAAGACTGCTCTGACATCGTACAACGTTTCTCCACACTTCAGTCCAGCCCGCGACACAGATGGATGAAAAGGTTTCACGATCAGCCAATATGCCGTCTTTTGAATCCTCAGCCGTCAATTATCCCACCCATCACCGGTCCCTAAGATCATCGTTCCGTATCGTAGAGCTACTAGCTATGCTCGTTGCATCATTATCTTCATCATATCCATAGGTATCGTCATTCGTCAGGCAAGTCTGTGGAAGCGAACATCACTCCCGTGGGAAAAAGTTCGCACTACCACCAATACCACCTCCCATCATGTCACCTCCCATATGTCCTGTATCCCCAGCAGCTGTGCCATACTGAGAAGGAGCTGCGCTACTTGGCCACAGGCCCCAGAGTGAATCGAAGTCTATCTCTTTGGGGGCAGCCGCGGCACTGGGGCCTGTCAATTTGGGAAGTGTACTGTGGGGCGGATCTAAGATACCAAAGCTGCATCCTCCTGATTCAGTGCAGGAGCGAACATATTTGGGTTATAAGCGTTTGCGGGCGCGGTGTCGAAACCAGGTATGTTCCTAGAAGAGGATTTCACGTTACCTCTAGGCAAAAGAGGCATTGAAGTCCAGCAGTATCGTTCTTGAATAAGCAGGGGCATAGCGTCCACATGAACCTGGTGGCTAAAATTGGGGAACTGGGGTGGGTTCTCATTCTGGTAATGTAGAGGCCGGAGACGTAAGGCGAACTGCTCCTTTCTCTTGGTGATTATGGTGCGGAAGTCGACCAGGGTATTGGCAGCGCGTGCTGCTTGGGGATCCATTTCGCCGTTAGACCATAGGATCGTGATCGCATTTGCCATACGTTGGTTCAGAAGCGCGTCCGATGACAGACGAGCATATTCGTTGGCGAAGATGATGAGAGCAGCAGTCCAGATTGAATATGTGGCAAAAGGATTCAATTTCGAGAGGCATCGGCCTTCGTAAGCATTTGGGACAAGAGCAACGGTCTGTGTTGCGGCATCAATGCAATTCTTGGGAAGACTCTTTCATTCGCACTTCCTGTCGGTGTGAGCTGCCGCGGCCGCCAACTCGCTCCTGTTTTACTTCTTCACTGAGGACGAGGAGAAAAAAAGGCCGTGTAAGAAGTATCAGCGAATGACAGTAGACCAGATTAGCGTGCAGGATGGCAATAGCCTGCAGACGATTTTCGGGTGATGCTCGACGCCAGTGGAGAACCGGTGACAAAATCTGTAGCCATGTCCTACATACCTCATCCAATTCCTGGTCAAGTTGTGTAGAGATCTTGCACGGTATATAGACCTTCTTGAGTATTACACTAAGCACGTGAGAACTGGTGACAGTGGCGTCGAGACCAACTGTACAGAGGTCGCCGACGTGATGCTCATTTGAGGCTGTACGCTCATTTGTCATTGGGGCCAACACATTTCCAGAGCATTCTCCTTCGTCTATGGCGATAGGACGACCCAATGAGTGAGTTAGGAAGATGTCCATGACGAACAGCGATCGCCATATCATTTTTCGGAGAGCTGTTTGCTTTGGGTCGACTCCCGCAACTATCTCTTCACGGTGCATGCTGGGGGCATACGCGGTACGAACAGTCATACCCAACACCGGTAAGAAGGTAGTCAATTTTAGTGTAGACTTGAGTCCCTACCAACATAAGCAAATGCAGTGTTCCTCTTACACCTCGTTGCCATGAATATAGCTACAAGTAGTAAGGCTTGTATGGTCCACAGATCGCCATCCTCGAATCCAACCAAGGGTTTGGCGAGGCTTTTAGCGTTAAGGTAGAACGTTTCACCTTGATTAGGATATAGGGATCTCAATTTGCCAACTACTATGGCTGCATCTGTTTGAGCCTCTGGGGTCGCGAATGACAATCCAATTGCGAAAACTAGGTTCAGATGGGAAAGATCAACATGACTTGCGGTCAATGGGTCTGAGTAGCATCGTCCCATCATGTCGCAGAAATCTTTCTCGTCGAAGATCTGAACTGCGCCATGCGTCTATGCTAAGATTGGCGCTGCTCAGAGAGCGAAGTAAGCGGCTCGAATGCTCACGTTGACGAAGAAAGAGTCAACGAGTACTTTCGCAGTTTGGTATTCTGGCAGCTGGTGATTTAGACAAGTATCTGGTGGCAATTTGAACTGAGTCTCGACAAAATCTCGGGCGTTTGGGTCATTTGTAAATTCACATGGCCCCATATCACTCTCGACCATCATCCTCAGCAATTGCAAGAATGACAGAGTTGCTGCGTCACCAATGAAGACGGATCTACCAATGCCATCTTCCAGCATTTGTGGCGAAGTATGCCTGTCCATCTCTTCTGAAGCGCCAGCGCGCTGCCTCACATCTTGCTTTCGAGAAGAATTGCCGATAGCTCGGACGGAAACTCGCAGTGAATCGAGTGTCGTTGTTTGGTCGGGGGGATTATGGAGTTGAGGGTTATCTATAGTAGTTGTATCAGCTGCAAAACTCCCTCGTGGTCTTTACAAGGAATGTCAGAGGTACCGTTGATGTTGGCTCCTGTGTTGACTCGCTTTGGCGATGATATTGTCGAAAGTGAGTGTACACTATTGTTGTGGTCACTGCTATATTCGCAGATGAATGTTTTCTGCTGACAAAGGCTGCAAGGTTGCTGGCCGTCGCACTGGTGTGATTGTGAGCCATGAGTGAAGCGGAAAGGATAAAAGATAAAAAGGTAATGGCTCGTGCATGATTCTGACGCATATACCTTTTGCTTCCTACGCTTGCAGCTCTCGCAAGCATTGACAATTCGCTGTCTCTTGTCAGGATCAACATTCGGGCGGGTCATCTTCGCTTATGAGGAGCTTCGGCTATGCACGAGTACCTGGTTCGGAATATGGAGTTTAGAGCGTCCACAACCACTGTTGATAAAAGTCGTGATATCGGTAATGGTCGCAGTAGCTGTCTCAAAAATCAAGGTCATGATGGATAATTGTAACTCCCATGCATACAACGCGTCGCACAGTAAGTACACGAAGATAAAATGCAGGTGTCAAGTACGTCATTGATAAAAGCGAGCTGTTAACCAATCGATCATCGACCTTTCTGCCTCAATCGAACTTCTGGTGCATCCACAAGCCAGGTTGCCGGGTAATAATGACGATTTGTCGAAGCTGCTTTCTTCCATTGGGCAACTCTCGCGCCGATAGATAGGGATAAGCGTGTTAGCTTACAGGTTGGAAGGCTGAAGCCGGCGCTACGCCCGACATCTCCCTGTCAATCGCTTCTGGATAGATGCTCTTCGCACAGCAATTACTCCCAAATAAGTCTTCATATGCGGCTCGTTGCGGGTCCGTCGTAACATGCTAAGCCCAGCAGCACTTCGGGTCAGCTTCAACCCTGCAGATGATCATTTACTTCAAATTTGATCTTCGTTTAACAATTTTTGCGCTCTTAGTGCTGGGTTTAGATCATAACCAAACTTCAGATGTTTCACTGCTCCCGTCCTCTATCCTTACTTCTTCCCTGCATAAAAAGTATACACATTCTTCTCGTCCGAGATCATTTACGCGAGATAGAGCTAGTCCAAGCGTAGTTGGATTGCGGATAGCTTCTGCCGTAGAAGTAAACCATGGGCGGAGTCCAACCTGATTGAGACAGATATTGCACTGGATGCAAACCGCCTCAAATGCCCCACAATATCCGCAAGCGGACCTCAATGCCAAGGTCTGCGTTGAATGAAAAGCCACCGTCTGTCGAATAGTACATGATATATGTCCCTGTAAAACCCCTCGTTGTCATCGCCAACATGTTCCTGGCAAAATTTCTCACGAAAGCCCAAGGTATGCCTCGGTGAGTCGTGGAGCTTTCAAAAGCCACTTGCATTGTAAGTTCGAGGCATCCCATGGTCATTCTCAATACGACTTGCGGCTCTAGATTTGTCCAGGGAGCTAGTGCACCGTAGAGGATGGAATTATAGAAGACAAGGAGGGCGTTGGCTGCGTCGACGATGGGTACTGTGCTGGCCACGATTTGAATGCGCCGAACTACCAGATCATCGTCGATATTGTCGTCACGTCTGCTATGATGGTTTTCTGTAGTGAGCAGTAAATGGCTTTCCTCTAAACTTCGCTGACGTAGAAGGAAGGATGTGGTGAGATGGCGCTCGGAGCGGATCGTACTTTCATTGGTCGAGTTGAGATGCGGCGTGTTACAGGCACACCAAGGACTGCGAACAAGAGAAACTATAGTGAGAATCTGCAACAGGAATTTCAAGAACATCTTAGTCTGGTGCGTGGCTCTCTTCTGTCTGCCTGCCCAAGGCCATGCTTCAAATACTGATGCTAGGATGTGATGAGGACTGATGAGATAGCTGCGGGTATTCTAGCATTGTGGCAACAGCCTCGGTCTTCTTCGGTGTGTTTGTAATCTGTAGCAGGAATTATCGCACTCACGCGACGGCGAGATGCTTCTCGTTAGCGCAATCTGGGCATTATGTCGCGCATGCAATTTAGTGGACAATGACTAGCTGAAGAACATCTCTGGGACTGTGCTTGACCAATCCCTTTCTTGAAAAGTTTTCTTTTTTGTGGTTTCAGAAAGCCAAGAGGATTGCCTCAATCATATCTTATGTTTGCCTCTGTCGATCTCGTATGACCTACCAGGACATTGGATACCTTGATATAAGCCTTATAGGCGATGTTGACTGGCATTCGCACATGACCATGATCAATCTTGAGCATCCAATGCTACGGCTTACAGTTCAAAGTTCTGGGTGCTCCTGACTAGAGGAGTGGACTTGTAACATACATATGCCAGGTGTAGTGTTTAGTAAAGGAGCGAATGAGTATCGAAGACTTGCGCGAGTAGGATCTGAAGTCGTGGAATATTCTGGAAATATACTTTATAATACTAGTTACCCGCGGAACGCTTAGTTCTAGTTCTATGTACTGATTTTAAGCGATCGAAAGCCATTCTGGAAACAAACCAAACAGCTGACTCAAGAAACATATCTATCTGTTGCATCCTTCTTCAGCATGTCGTGGTCATAGAGTTCATGAGCTCAGATATTTCTCAAAGATGGCTTATGTCATTTTGACTGGCTGCACAGTAAGCCAATCCGGGATCCTTCTCTCCCATCAGTATTTTTCATGCAGCTGTCAGAACAGGTGGTAGGAGCAAGATCATGGATTCTGCTACCAAAGTACGATTAAGAAAGGTCTTGCTGCTGTATTGAAGTCTTCAATGGGTCAAGCTGATCCCACACTGCCAGGCAACGGCAGGCTCAGCCGTCCTTGCCCGATGTCTGGCGTCTTCTACCATTTCCAAGGTTTCAGTACTTTCCCGACGGCCAGTCAAGCAAGCCACTGGTGTGGAAAAAGTCAATGTTATCATTTATCAGGACTTCAATAGCTTTCCAGATGACTTGCTCTGACAGTTACAGGGCGCTGTGGGTTGTGTCTGGGCTCTAGGAATCTCAGCTGGGCAGGTCACTCCAGAGTAAGCCGTGACCTTGCAAATCAAACTCACATCAGGGCGACCTTCTCTACATACACAGGCACCTCGAGTTGTGCGTGGTCTGACATACGAACATGGAGTATAGAACAATCACATTCGACTATCCACTCGCAGCAGCCCAAGCCTTTGCAACCCTCAATCAGTCCTTCAACTTGGTCCGTATCTCAGGATAGGGCGTATGAAGTTCTCCTCTTGCCGCTATGATCAATGTGTTATTGACTTTCGCCAGGCTACCCGATCTCCTCGTCGTTTTACGGCTCTAATCGCCCGCACAAAGGGCGCCGCCGAAGCCTGCCTCCTCGACCTCATCCTCACCTACCCCTCGTTGCGAGTCTTCAACATCCGACCAGGATGTAAAGATGACACCGGCTCGCAGCTCAAAGAAGGCAAGAAGAGCTTTGCATACACTGTAATCGGCAAGATGGCGCCCGTACTGAGTCTCGCATGGCCCAATAGGGTGAGCCCTACAGGCCAACTGGCGGGAGTACTGGTAAGATTTTTGGAAGAGCGGGGCACGAATACCGAAGTTAGGGAGGCCTTCGAGGGGAAAGGAGTGACTTGGGAAGGAAAAGGGGCAGGGAACAGGCTTCTCGATTGAAAATACCGGCATCAGGAGGTTGCGTGGTAATAAGTATACATGCATACAGAGTTTCTACGCTGCTCTGGACAGATTTTGGTACGCATTGTGCTCGATAGCTGACGCGCTAGGATATGACAGATCGAGAGATGCATATCATTGCTCGTTTGGGCATGGAAGGCCTGTCAAGGCCAAGAACCTCAACAATACTGGTCCTATTTCACCTATTCGAGTCACCGAGCACCCACTTCCGTCGCTTCTCTCAAGCTTTCAACATCCTAGCAATGTGGACATGCGGCTGTGCGGAAAAGAACAGCTGACTCAGCAAATCGTCGTTTGGCCTTTGCGTATTCCATAATCGGGATGTACTCCCGGTCGGCGACAACGCGATTGCATAGAGCGTTTAGTTTTGGAGAGGTCCCAAGTTTGCGCACAAAGGATCCCACATTCATGTCGGCTCAAGTCGGGGATAGATACTCGGAAGAAGCCCGTGGATGAAATCTGGGACTTTTAGGCACAAGGAGGATGGAAAGTAGAGTCAACAATTACTCATTGCAAGGCGGTATATACTCAGCTGTCAGCCAGCTTATAGATTAGCTAATGACCTCGTCCTGCCCGAGGCCGCCGCTAGTATTCGCCAGATATTCTTTGAAACCGGTGGACGACCAGGCCTACTAGGTCCATTGAAAGAGACAGAGGGAATATGATCGCCGAAGGCTGTGGAGGCTGGTAATGTAGCAGCTATCGCTGATCTGAGATATGGCAAAGATGAAAGAAGATCTCGTTGAATGTAGAGCGTGCCGCCTGCTCTTAATTTGCAGCATATCTGTCGACGACTGACGGGATGAGATAAGGAGACCCGATTCTCAACTCGAAGGTGAAAGATACGCACCTCTTGCAAGCTCAATCGAATCTCTATAGACGCTTGTCCACTAATCTTTATGAGACTCGCGACCATGGAAAGTACTGTCATCTTCATGGATCGCTTGAAGCGACAAGATCACTTAATACGATCGGCTTGAAAGGTTATCGACCTGATGTGACAGACTACCATGAAGCTCTCGATTTGATCGAAAGCTACATGGAAAAATACAGTGTCACAGAGCTTGAGAAATTGAACGCCAAATACGTCCAAGCCGGTGTTGAATGCCTCAAGTACGAGAATATCAAATAGACTCCATATGTAGGGCACACCCAAATCTCAACAACAAGAGTCCAAACTGATCGAATTACAGGGGCAAAGTATGCTTAGCGAGCACCCATGGGATCTCGAAATTTGGAAAGTTCGACACCTCCGATTCCATTGGCACACACAAGCAATATTGGCGGCGAACCGCAACCGCTTACCGGCATCAGAGTCCTCGAACTTTGCATAATCATGGCAGGGCCGACCATTGGACGTACCCCGGCAGAGTATGGCGCAGACGTGATCAAAGTCACCACTTCATCCGTAAGTGATGTGCCTTTCTTTCAGGTGGACGGGAACAAGGGCAAGCCCACTCTTGATCTCAAACTACGTTCTTGCGAAGGTCGTACCCAATACAAATCGGTCTTTCAGACCATCGACATCATCATTGATGGCTACCGGCCCGGCTCGCTTACGCAGCTTGGATATGGTCCGCTCCGAGTCCGTGAGGTTGCTCGTTCGCGGAACAAAGGAATAATATATATAGCTGAGTCTCATTCTGGCGCTCTCCCGCCTTCGTTGAAAGTATCATTTGATACAGACGCCGAGAAATGGGCTTGAAGGCCTGGATGGCAGCAGATCGCTGACTGTGTAACTGGTGTTGCTTGAACCCAAGGCACGGAGTTCTTGGATTTCGATGAGCCTGTTATTTCGCCTTTCCCGATGAGCGAGTATGGGACTGGCTGCGCTGGGTCAATCGCGGCACTCAAAGCCTCGTGGCATACGATATATTCCTACTAAACCTGGGTCTCTATCCACCCGAGATGGAGGCAGAGCTCAAGAAGAATTACAGGGATGCGGGCTTTTATGGAAAAGGGGAGGGAGGGCTGAGGCACAGTGGTAGCGTCGCTGAGATTGGCAGGAGGGCATTGGCAGCTATGCGCAAGATTAGCCCTCGATTTTTCGACGATAGGCATTTCTGGTATCCTGGAAATCCAGCGGTAGTACACAAGATCTTGATTTGGATTGATCATATCTCAAGGAAAATACATAGAGTATTTAGATTATAACGAGATCATACTACAGTCTGTTTTCCGCATGACACAGCCAGCGTCTTATACAAAATACTGATTCACATGAAAGCGATGATCCGAAGCACTGGTTAGGACGCTACCCAGCGATATAGAAGATTCAGGCTCTACCTCCTTGGCCCTAGATTACTGCCGAGTTGCCTCTTGAGTGCCAAGATATGTGGCGCTAGTCTCTCGAGGCCGTTTAGCTTGGCGTAAACTTAGCCTAGCCTAGAAGTTGCGAAAAGTAAACAAACTCGTCATAACCCGATAACAATATGAACCACATCTCGCCCTCCCCATGAGATCTTCCAACTACAATCAAACATCAATTGAGCCTCATTGTAACAACTGCAAACTGAGCACACTCGCAATGATTACGCCACGTCGGCGGTCCTCGCGGATCAACAGCCATGGAACACCTGTGAGTCCATACGCTACAAGTTCTCCAGTACCCCGCTCAATGACATTCTTTGGTATTCTACGAAGCTATGCTGATTCAACTGCCTTAAAGTCTCGCTCCAATGCAACTCCTCTGACCAACAAGCTGTCCTCCCTTCTCGAACGGGACGAGTCTCCCCCTACTGGTGCCCCTCGCAACATCGATGCCCTTGTCTCCTCTCCAGCCCCTCCACCGAACACATCCGCTACACAGAGTCATTTCAACACCATCTCATGTGCCATGAAGACTCCTCAAACAGTGTCTCGCCTCTATCCATCTCTTGAGGAAATGCAACCGAGCAAAGTACATCAGAGTACCACCAAACCGTCGCCATCTCGTCGAGGTCTCGACAGCGTATTCGCTCGACTGTCCGCCTCCCCTTCTAAGGCCGCCGTTGCTACAGTCACGCAGCAAACACCATCCAAGTCCAAGGGTCCGTTACCCACTCACATGACTTCTCCTACATTTGACTTCAGCTTTGAGCGGCCAGAGTCAGACCTAAGCGCGGAAGCTCAAAAGATCATGGATAGTGTACGTGAAGAAGCTGCCAAGATCAAGGCTCAGATGATAGAAGAGAAGAACAGACAGGAGCATAAAGACGGCGAGACTGACCAGCTCTATGGTGTTAGAGGGCGGAAGATCAACAAGGCCAAGGGAAAGTCTGGGAGATACAGCGACGTGCATAGGCAAGAGTTCAAGAAGATGGACTCAATTGCCTCACACGCGTCTACTTGGAAGAATAAGATACAGGCCAATACCTCTTCGTTGAAGCGTAGTCCGTCAAAAGCAGGGTTAGATCACCAACCTGCGAAAACCCTTGTCAGGACCAAGTCTTTTAGGGGTTTCGGCTTCAATGAATCGCGGGAGACGCTCGAGAAAACGTCTCCAGGAAAGCGTGCCAAGCAGAACCATGGTGATGATATCTCAAATGCGCGACCGGTGTCACGCGACAGCAACACGGAGCCAGACAGCGCGCGGACGACGTCTGGAATGATTCGACCCGATGCAAACTTGCCAAGTGCCGCCACGACACCCACCAAAGCCTCGTTGGCCCGTTCTACTAGTGTGAAGAACTTCAAGACCTCCATGATCCCATCTCTCAGCAAGTCGGCCACTACACAAAACCTCAACAGTCCAACTAGGCCAAAGACCGAAGGGAGCAACAAGTATCTCTCCTCGCTTTCTCGCTTTGGTAGCATGAAGTCAATCCTTCATCGACCACAGCCAAAATTCTCGGACGATCCGTTCAAGGTGGCAGCTGGTACACACCTCCCGCTACCACAAGGCAATATGGACTTGGGGAAGGTGCTACCAAGTCTTCCCAGTAGCCCTTCTGTGGGGCTACAGCGCTCTCCAACTACGAAGCGAGTTGGCTTCGCCCCAACCACGCCAAGCAGAAACCGTGCAACTGAATCTTCATCTCCTTCTAAGATACCCACTCCTCAAGCTCAGTCTCAGCCAGAAGTCTCCACCTCTCCTCCCATCACAAAAGATACGGTCTTCTACCCAGATCTTGGTAACTCTCCAAACATTACCACTCGCACCAAGCTTCCCAAAGCCTCCACACCGGGTGACTTCACCTTCCGTTCAGAGAAGACACTTGACTTCTCCCCTATCAAATCGACCCCTCTCACGAGTCCAGGCTCCACAATTCGATACGTGCGTCCTAGCGGTGTGCCAACCCACGTGCCTACTTTCAACACCCTCCCTGCTATTCCGCATGGAATGCCGAACAAGAAGCGAAGCCGTCCTGAATCAGACACCGAGGCAGAGGATGAGGAAAATGTCGATCCTACGGAGACAGAGGATGATGATGACCAGCCTCGAGCGAAGAAGCAGCGTACTGGCGAATCGCCGGAGAAGATGAATGGCGCTCAATCTCCCTTAAAGAAGCGCATGGGTGGTGCTGCTGGGAGTCGAATCCCTACAAAGTTAGGAGTTGCGAAGCAGAAGGGGAGGATTGGCATGACCTTGGGGAGGTTGAACATGCTTGCGAGCCCGAAGAAGAGGCATTGATCAATGCGAAAAAGGGATGATACGACTCATGGGAATGCGTGCGACGCAGCAATGTGTCTTATGGTGATACGATAAGAATGTTGATGGATGATCTGGATGAGCGAGATGCTTCGACACGACAGCCACGCATGCATATGTCATACTTTTCTTGTCATTACTGATCAAAATGTTCATAATGCGTCACGCTCGACGCGTTCCCTTTCTATCTTGTCGAAGAAAGGAGGCAAGGGTCCAGAATTCTACAGGCAGAAGTTGATGAGATTGAATTGCGGAAGGTAATATCGGTTTTTTGCGATGCAGCATGCAAAAAGGTGGTGGTAACGTTGTTCACCAAGACTGGCGGGGCATGACCCAGCCGCATTACATAGAGGAGAATGGAATTGGTCTGTATCAATACGAATCAATTTCGCTAGAACAATTCTGCATGCGTTGTGTATCAATATCCTAGCCACATGCCAGGTAAAAAGCCTAAGCAGCTTCTCATACGGCTCCCAACACCGAAGCTATGCCAAGTAAACACCCTCTCTTCACCACATAATCCAAGCATCGCCATCCGCACCACCATCACATCTTCATCGTCTTCAAAAATCCCCCCAAATCGAACTCCTCCTCATACCCCGTCTCATCCCACAACTCGCCCAAATCATCCAACCAGCCCTTCTTCCCCTTCTCCTTAACCTCTCCCGTCGTCACATCAACCATATCCTCCTCTTTCCCATCAATTGGACCCTCAACACTACCGGTGCCGGCCGGGGGAGCCGTTTCGCCAAGATTGAATAGGTCGAGGATCTGGTCTGTTTCCATGGTGGCGAGGCCGGCGTTTTGTTGGTTTACTACCGTGGAGGCGACGTCGATTTTGAAGCGTTGAAGGCTATAACGACAGGATTAGCAATGCGCAACAAGTAATGGAGGTAGTTGTTTGGCTTACTTCAAGATCTTCTCTTCTAGTGTGCCTCTCGTAACCAATCGGTAGACGTTGACGACTTTCTTTTGTCCGATACGATGCGCGCGATCCATAGCTTGCAGATCCTTCTGTGGATTCCAATCGTGCTCGACGAAGATGACAGTATCTGCGCCTGTCAGATTTAGCCCCAGACCACCCACGCTGGTCGTCAACAAAAGGCAGTCGTAGCTAGGATCGGTGTTGAATTGATTGACTATATTCTGTCTCTTATTGGCTTCCACACTGCCGTCGAGACGTAGGTATTGGACAGAAGGGAGCAAAGCGCGCAATACGTCGTTTGCGACGATGTCGAGCATCTCTTTCATCTGGCAGAAGATGAGAGCGCGGTGGGGCGAAACGTAATTGTTATTCTCAGCGGGATCGGTTCCAATGCCACAGTCGACCAGCAAATCTCGCAAAGCAGTGAGCTTTGGTGCATGAGCAACGTCTTTGAGACTGGAATTCTGCCGTGCAAGCTGTGCTTGGATGGTCGCGTATTGCTTATGGTCTTCCTTGACAACCAGAGAGGGAGAGTTGCACAACTTCCGCATGTATTGCAAAGCTTGGAAAATATGCTGCTTGTCCTCTCTGCTCTCACTGCCCGCTTTATCCGCAAGAACCTTCCGCTCCTTTTTGGCAAAATCTTCGAAGAGTTTCTTTTGCAGGTCAGAGAGATCACAGTAGTAGTTCTGTAGGATCTTGGGAGGAAGATCGTCGAGGACCTCTTCTTTCAAGCGACGTAATAAGAAGGGAAGTACTTGCTTGTGCAAAGCCTCGATTGCTAGAGCACCAGCTTCTTGCTCTTTGGAGGACGATTTGCTGAAGCGTGATGCGGCGATGGGCTTGGCAAAGCGGTCGAGAAAAACCTTTTCGGTACCAAGGAAACCAGGCATAAGAAAGTCGAAGAGAGACCAGAGTTCAAGGACATTGTTTTGAATAGGGGTACCAGAAAGGATGAGACGATGGTTGCTAGCAAGGCGCTTGACGGCCATGCTAGTTTTCGCTTTGGGGTTTTTGATGAGATGGCCTTCATCTAAGACGCAGTAATTCCAGCTGAAGGGTGTGAAAACGTCGATATCATTTCTACAGATGTCATAAGAGGTAATGACAACATCTGTTGTGCCGAGCTGCTCTCTGAGTCTTGCTCTCTCCGTCGAAGGCCCAACATAGGCTAAACAGGACAGGAAAGGAGCAAACTGTTGGATTTCTTGCTGCCAATGACCAGAGAGCGTTGGTGGGCAGACTATGAGAGATGGTAGGCGTCGGCTGTCTGAAGATTTGGTCTTCGCATATTCTTCCGCGCGCAGGTGATGGTCGCTTGCTATAATGCACAGGGTCTGCAAAGTCTTTCCAAGGCCCATATCATCGCACAAAATCCCATGAAGATGGTAGCGACTGAGGAAGGCCAGCCAATTGACGCCCTCTTGCTGGTAAGATCTTAATTCGGCTTTGATAGCAACTGGAAGCTCGAATGGCTCGACTTTCTTGAAGTCAAGCATCTGTGCAATGAATTTGCGTTCTCGGTCTCGTCCTTTGAGCAGTGACTCTGCGAAGCCTGGTGGGTCCGGGATACCAGCCTCCAAAGGTACAAGCTTTACCAAAGTGGCGAAGGTAGTTGTGGCAATTAGCCGTACATCGTTGTCCGAATCGCTCATGCGGCCTAAGACGGGCACAATAAGGAAGATCACATACGGTAGGATGCTATCCTCCATTACTGAGATCAAATGGTATACCAGCTCGATGGCACCTTGTCGGAAATGAACATCATCTGAACTGGCGTAAGGGAGGACCTTCTCAACCAGCATGGTCATGCCCTCAACTCTCAAGGTACTGCATATCGTAGCAAAGCATTTGGCAGCAACGTATCGGAATACCGAGAGTGGGCTGCGTAAAGCCTTGGCCACAAATGGCATCAGCTCGGTGACGGAGGAATGAAGGGCAGAATCCATGGTCGGCACCAGCGTTCGCAGTATCGAAAGACCGTCTACGACCTCTTGACCGAATCCTTGGTCACTCTCAAAGTCCACTGACGCATCATCACCGAACGCTTGGCGAAGAGGAGTTTCGATCTTCGATTTGAGAACAGGGGCTTTCTCGAATAACTTAGCGCCAAACAGCTGGCAGAGTTGATCTAACGCCTCTTTTGTCCCCCGCCTTGTTATCCTCGCCGCCCTTGCTTCTTTCTCATAGTCCACAGTATCAGCGTAGTCCTTTCGGTCTTCTTCCTTGTGGAGTGACAGAATGACATCTTGTTTTTTAGCATTGAGACGAAACTCTGGGGTTTCTGAGGTATCTATGCAGTAGAAGCTCATTAGGTTCCCGGTCACCTTGTCGGCAGGACCACGACGGTGCGCGGCAGCATAGTGACCAAGGAGAGATGCTATGGAGGCAGCTGAGCGTTTCTGTAGCTCAACGTTCTCCTCCAGCTTGATACTGTCCATGATCCCCTTGATGAGAGAGCTGGGCTTCTTCGGAATCTCCCCAATGGCTACAAGAGCAGATGCAGCAGCCGCTCTGATGCGAACATCTCTCTCATTCTTCACCTTTTTAGCTTCACCGATCGCCTGAATAGCAGCACTACGTGCGTCGTTAAGGGCCTGTAAGGAAGTGATCCGTTGAGCTGGCGCAAGGGACTTTTTCAGACGTTCAAAGTCATCATTAACGACCGAATCTGCATTAGCAATAGAGAAGGCAGTAGGACCAGCCCCAACTTCGCCTTGTACAACAATAGCGAGAGATGGTAACCTTGAAGGAGGGACATGGCCATGATCCCGGAAGGCATTCAATAGCGCTTGGCACTGTGCCCGGACGATCCTAAGGAATGGAAGAATGTCGGTGTAGCTATTGGGTCGTTCGGTATCGAGTATAGACAGAAGATCCGAATTGAATCCACCATCTACCCATGAAGTGTCCTTGCTTCTTAGAGTTCGGGCATACTCTTCGGTAATTGTTCCTGCAACCATCTGAACGGTTGAGTAAGGCGAATGCAAGCCTTCTAAAATCTTCTTTAAGACTTCGTCGTGAGGAAATAGAGCCCAGGCATTAGCAAAAGCTTTGGCCGCATACAAGCGTGATCTAATCAGAGTGTCAATACCCACCAGATCTACATCGCCTGAGATCATATGTCCATCAACATTGTGAGCCGACGACGGGGGTTCTTCCTTCTTCTCCGACCTCTTTCTCCGCTTGGCTGGTGGCTCAGCGGCATTCTGGGACGCCGCCGCTGCTGCTTTTAGCATTTCAGGGTTAGGGGGTCCATACAATTGGCCGGAGGGTTTCACGAAGTAGCACAGTTCTATCGGTAATGGATTCCTTGACGTTCCAATAGGATGAAGAGCCAGGATCAAAAAGTCGGAGAAATTCTCGAGGAAACTCGAAGAAGCTTCAAGATCACTTCGCATGATAATCCCGTCGAGGAGCGCATTCCAAACCTCGAATGATAGGATGAGGGTTACTTCGTTTCTCTCTACGAGGAAGTTTTGATAAACAAGTCGCAGAATCCTTCCGTTGACCCAGCCTCTTGTATCATCACCTCCAATCTTGAGAAAGGTTTTCAAGGCTCGTAAGACTGCAGATCGGACGCTAGTAATTGTGTGTCGTAGAAATGGGTACAGCCTTGGGACAAGGTTGGTGAACGAGTGTTCCGAGTCTTTCGCTGCATTTTGCTGCATTGCAACCAAAACTTCGGGAAAGCTGCAGAGCTTGGCAAGTAGATCCATGACGAAGCCAGTACTTGCACTCAGGTCGTCTCGAAGATCTGACAAGCAGTCCCAGACGATGTTCATGAGATTGTCCAAGGCAGCTGGACGCAGTGCAACAAATTCCTCTGCAATCGGAGTAAGAGTGGCAGCACTCACCGCCCGAACATCATCATCGAAGTCAGCGAGACCTTTCATGACTGCCTCCACCACGCCGTCCATAAGTCCATTGTCTTTGACTAAAAGATCGCTCCTGACTGCCACAAGGTAGCGAAGCCCAATCATCCCACCATGGCACACTTCCCAGATCCGCGTTTGAAGCTTCAGATTTTCCTGCATTACCATGCTGTATAAAACATGGTAAACTGAAGAAACCGTGGCGGGAGCGAGGTGGGCCATGAGAGCGCCCAGAGTCTGTCCAACGGTCTCTCGTATTGGTGCGACGACGTTGTCGGATATGTAGTCGCCAAACCGGTCTAGCATTAGAACACAACACAGCCGGCAAGCCAAATCATCTAGCCATTGGTTGTTGACCTGGACATTGAGCGCCCTGCTTTTGCCGTGTTCTCGCCCAGCACCGGCACCATGGACACGGATAACTTCACGTAATCCCATAGCTGCTCCGTGCCGCACTTCCCAGTGGTGATCAAAGAGGTCTACCATCAGAACTTCACACAGCCGCTCGAAGGGCCATTCGAGTCCTTGTTCTTCCTCTTCGGTCTGCAAGATAGACTTTTCAGGTATGAGAGATCCTTTGAAATCTGAAACGATCTTAGCATCCTCATCAACATTAGCTCGGGTCAAGGAGAACATGTCAATATCTTTGTCATCGTTCGCCTCAGATTTGATTCCCGTCTTGATGGCGAATGGTTCTGAGACTGAGGGAGTGATAGGCGTATTGCTGCTTGGCCGGCGACCTGATAGATCAACGACGCGGACCTTGCTAGACTGGGATCTAGCGTCCATTTTCATCTTGCGCTTGAGTTGATTCAATTGCCGCTTGCTAAGCCCAGATTCGTTTGATGGTGTCTGAGTTGAATTTCCACCAGGCGACACTGCCGTGAAAGGACTAGGAGATCGCATTGTCTCGTCCAACATTTTATCAGAGGTATCGAGTCTTGGCAAGAAAGGTATAGTATGCGTCCCATTCGTAGGGGCGACATTCTTCTCCTTCAAGATTTGGGAGATTTGGTCATCAACATCGGGCCCTGAGAGGCCTAGAGAGACAAATGCAGCTCTCTTCTGAAACTCTAGTCGCGCAGCAGGATCCATTGACGCAACTGCATAATCGACCTCTTTACCTCCGCTTCCCAATAGCTTTTTGCCATTTGTCAAAATCGTATTTATGTCAAGGGCGTCGAGCTGTAATTGGTTCCCACCCAATGGTGTTCTGTCAGAAGATAAAAGGCCGCCCTTGACCTCTGTCTTAACAGGTTCATCTTCCTTGAGGTCTTCGTCGCCATTGGGATCAAAAAGGCTTGCATTTTCGACGATGCCTGCGATAGCCTTGGCCGCAGCGGTTCGTGTGTCCCATGATTTCGATTTCAGGAAGGGAACCACACGGGTCAGTAGATTGAACAGCTCAGCTGGATGCTGTTTTTGTACATCGCCCAGTTGCTGCGCAGCAGTGTTTCTGATTAATTGGGTACTTCCGGTCTCGAGCAGCCTATCATGTGTTAGTAAAAAGGGGGGCAAAGATGTAGGATTGGAATGTACTCACGTGACCAATCGATCGAGTCTAGTTTCAGGCGATCATCAGTGGGAAGGTCCAATCAAAAGTGTCTCCCTTCTGACTCACCTTGATGTCATCGTTAGTAGGATTGAGGATCACAATTTGAGCTTTATTTGTTCCCGGTAGAACTTGGTATCTTTTTCATAGGCTTCCGGCACATCTTAGGGATGGCGAACAATGATTTTTCCGCTTTCATGATCAGCTGTATGATCACCACAACATCAACCTGTATTGCGCATTATGAAGAGAGTTGAGACTGTTTTCAGCGGACGTTGAAGGAGAGTGTTTTTGATGGATCGTGACTTCGTAAGGCTGCCGGTTGGGGGTGGATTTGGGGCTTGGAGACTTTCAAGCCGAAGGGGAGCCAGTCCCCTTTTAAACTTGCATGATTGTTCTGACCGTTGTGGACGCTAGTCCTACTTCGGTTGGCGCAAATGTGGCACCATCCCAGATAGGGGCTATGCCTCGCTATTACCTGTCACTTCTTCAACCATCATCCATCATAGCCTTCTCAGCAAAGAAAGGAAAACCTCTTTGCACATCGACGGTTCACAATGTTGCTGAATCTGTTCTAACCTTCTGAGTACCATCATCTCTCATTGGTAGAGCAAACTTGTATCTGGTAAGGCTACAGATGTGACATCGCTACAGCGATGCAGCCATACTTTACGATGCCTTTATCTGCAATCGCCGTCTCTGATAGAAATCTCTTTTAGCCAGTTGTTAGAGATCTGGATGTTGGTGTTGTGTCACGTCAGATTTTGCCTTTTCTATTGCCGCTTTTTCTTTATGTGGCAAAAGCTTGTGTAAGAATGGAGAGGCAATTATACGGAATATAAATTTTTCATGTCACATCAAGAGATGAGATCGTGCAATCAACAGAAAATATTTGTTGTTCCGTTGTTCGACTTAAGGCCACTACGCAAGCTGTCGTCCAAACATGTGTGGCCCGTTGAGAAAGAAACCTTCATAGATACCCAAGGAAAATCTGTGATGACCACCGGACTCCCAGATCCCTAGTCGCTGTAGCCTTGCTCACTCGAATCAAATTGTAGGCAGTCGCAAAAGTGCTGCAGTAGCTTGACATGGCTTGGCAATCGTTGTTGCCTTGGCGCTTCGACACAGCCGACAATTGAAGTTCGAGAACCGCCTGCGCAAGCTGAGGTCTGCAAGACATCATGCAGTACTCAGCCATAAGTCAGTTCACAGTGTAGGTAGAACACCAGGATATACCTTCCAATGACGCCCCTTTAGGCCTCCCTATCCCACACAGCGTTGGCTGTTTGCCCGCCCATCTCCGCTATGTCTACCGCTTTCAACCCCCCTCCATTTGCGGCTGCCGTTCGACCACCAGCTTTCACTGCTCCAGCTCAGCCACTGGCGCCCGCTGTACCTAGTGGAACTTTTGTATCTGGCACAAAAGTCCAAGTTGGGGGGCACAGAGTTGTGATAGAGAAATACCTCTCGGAAGGGGGATTTGCCCATGTATACCTCGTACGGCTACCCAAAGCCGTTGACGGCGACGATAAAGCCGTCCTCAAGAGGGTCGCAGTCCCTGACAAGGAGTCCCTGGCCAGCATGCGAACAGAGGTTGAAACAATGAAGAAGCTAAAGGGCCGTCGCCCGATCGTCACCTATATCGACTCGCATGCTTCACAACTAAAGGGAGGGGGCTACGAGGTTTTCTTGCTCATGGAATACTGTAATGGAGGGGGATTGATTGACTTCATGAACACTCGACTCCAGAACAGGCTTACAGAGCCCGAGGTCCTTAAAATCTTCTCCGATGTTGCTCAAGGTGTCGCCTGCATGCACTATCTAAAACCACCATTACTTCACAGGGATCTTAAGGTCGAGAACGTACTTATCAAAACCTCTGGCTCGACTCGTCGATACAAGCTTTGTGACTTTGGCTCGACTGCCCCGCCCAGGCCTGCGGCTACGAGTGCAGCGGAGGGTAGATTGATTGAAGACGATGTGCAGAAGAACACTACACTACAATACCGGAGTCCAGAGATGATTGATGTCTACAGAAAGCAACCTATAGACGAGAAAAGCGATATATGGGCGTTGGGGGTGCTGCTATACAAGCTCTGCTACTACAAGACACCATTTGAAGAGCAAGGACAAATGGCTATCCTCAACGCAAGCTTCAAATTTCCAGGATATCCTTCCTTCTCAGACCAGATCAAAAAGCTCATCGGTCAGTAAGTGTCGTTGGCATACTAGGATCCGTTTGCTGACTGCCGCAGCTTCGATGCTCAGAGAAAATCCTCAGCAGCGACCAAACATCTACCAAGTCGTACGGGAAGTCAGCCATATGCGCGGAACTGACGTTCCAATAAAAGACGTAAGTTGGTCTTGTCTTATTCTGGGAGTTTTGCTTATACATTCAGATCTATGCCGGAAGGACACAGTCAGAAGCTCGACGAAATCAACATCTGCCCTCGCCTGAATCGAATGTAGCATCTCCGCCTGTAGCTGGCGCATTTCACGCCCCGCCGACTGAAGAGAGGCAGACTATCCCAGATATCACGCCAATGCGGCGTGGGAGACCGACCAAGGCTGGTGCTGACACTAAGGTGCCACAACCCAGTCCACCGCCACTGAGGGGTGCCGGCAATGACCCGTGGATGGATCTCGAATCGGCATCTACCACTGCTCCCGATGCTGCAGCTCTAGAAGATGCCTCGGTCAGATTTCCAGCTCTTAACGACTTTTCCTTGCTCCACGACTCTGGGAGCAAGTTCGCATTCGATCCAAAATCAGAACCCAAGAAACAGCCTTCGCGAGAGATTTCTCAGCGTGTGACCGACTATCTAGCGGACGATGCCTTTGCTCAACCGAAGGCAGCCTCTCGGGCTGCGACTCAACCTCAGCTATCGCTAAATTCTCAGAGCAACGAAGCAAAAGCGAAGCCCATTGCACAGGAAGGGTCAAAGTCAAAAGCGATATCCAGCATTACTACCCAACAACCTACTGCTCAGCGGATGGGATACGTATCTACTGGCACTATGACGTCCCCTTCTCCTCCTTCTCCTACTCTTCAGAATACGTCAACAACAAACCGTCCCATCTTCCGCTTTCCTCCTTCCTCAGATCGATCTTCCAGCCAGCCAAGGGCATCTGATGTTGCTGAGCAAGCAGCTGCCAAATTACGTGCCGATGCGGCAGGTCAGAAGCGACCAAACCTCCTCGATCACCGATCTAGATCCCAGATCTTGACGTTTGATCCATCAAATTCTTCTCAATCGCCACCGGAAGGCTCAAACCGATTCTCGTACTTGAGTGGCTTAGATAGCAGCATCCACAGGTCGAAATCAGCGAATTCAAAAGCAACTCGGCCTATGAGTGTACAGGCTCCCGCGAAGCCAAACTTATTGCGCAGGCTTTCAAGAGAGAGATCAAATTCGCGGCCAGTTGATGAACCGCATCGGGAACCACAGACTGCCTTGGCATTGACTCCGACTGGGACGGGAGAACCAGATGTGGGAGAGGAGGCAGTGAGGATTGATTCGAACGTCGAATTTCTCAAAGCGATGGAGGAAGAGGAGGCAGCGAAACGAAAAGACAAACGGATGAGTAGTGGATCGAGACACATCAAACGGGCTAGTATGCCTTCAGTGTCTCTTTCAGGGACTAAAAGTCTTCTAGCCGGTAGATTTGGAGACGCCTTTAAGCGATTCGAGACAAACACTAGCGGTGACAACCGTCGTGACTCAAGTCACTCACCTGTGCGTGGCACAAACGATCTTACACCAATAGCAGGCTCAGAAGCTACCGACGGCAGGAGTGATGATGGTAATGATCTGTCAGAGTCTCAAGAGGTACCGCCAGAGATGCGTCGGGAGCTTGAACGGCGACGTCTATCACAGGAAGAAAAGCGCGTTGCTGATGCAGGGGCTGCTTATCGGCAACGGCTCGCTGATGGCGGCGACGGCGGCCGCGGGCAACCAGCTGGAGGAAATAACAAGGCTGCTTCCATTCAGAGTAAGGTCCAGTCACTGCTTGATGAAAGCGGTAGAGCCTCGCCATCACCAACAAAGACCGCATTCGGTTATGGTCGCTTCACTGATGCGCCAGACCAGCAAGTGATTCGTCCGCCTAGGACCTTCTCTCGACACGTTCCAATGCAACCACCATCGAGCGGAGCAAGCTCAGAATTACCCTCAAGACCAAGACCGCAACCCGACAATATGCTTCCTCCCACCGGAGCCACTAATCCCACTATCGGCACACAGCCACCACCTCCAAACAATCTTCCACGCCACAGCGACTCTCCATCTGAAAGACCATTCACTCGGCCTACGGGTGGTCCACCTCCCAAACCTCAGACCAAACCGCAAAACCTACGGACAGGTGATCGGCCTCGAAAATCATCAGCCAAACCGTCCTCCCTCACCGCGAGGAAGCCAGTACAGCAAAGGCTACAACAGCAGCAGCCTCCTCCAGCTGACATCTTGACTGATAGTGCAAACGATGATTGGGAGACTCATTTCAGCAAACGGTATCCTGATCTTGCTGGCTTGGAAATGGAAGAGACTGAGATTGACAGTGGTGCCAGTGGTACCAATCCAGAGCTGGGGAGGGAGATGAGGATAAGGGATGTATAGGAAAAGCTGAATGTATGATGACGCTGGATCGTTTTGTATAGACATAGAATAGACAACCATGTCACATCATTTAAGGTCCAGGAATCTTACTCAAATCAACAATCGCTGGTCAGCTCGACTTCAGACTTTGTAGAGTGCGAGTCTAAAGTGAAACAGCTATGCGTATATCTTGCTTTTACTGCTCTTACTCTTACTCTTGCAAACAAACCATTTCATTCACCGTACGAGGTTCAACACCCACCCACTAGGGGTCCTTCAATTTTGCGTTCCGTAAAGGATATCCCTTGGCGGGAGGGACGCTTGCTATGATCGAAAAAACCGAACGTACGAGACTGAAGATAGCTCATCGATAATTAGTCTCGCGATGATTTACTCGGTGGCGAAATTGTAGCTAGCTATTAGAACTAGATCCTCCTACGCGATTGTAGAATCGTAAGGCTTATACTTATAAATCTAAAGAGGTTTCACAAGTCAAAGGTTTTTAAGAAAATTTACTAGCTTACTTTAGGATTTCAAGGTTACCTACGGAGGATGACACCAAGAGTCCTGGCTAGCGTGGAGATATATCCTAGCGCTAAGCGCTAGTGGCCCCCTGAAGACTCTCTATGTCTTTTGGGTGGAAGTGCCCCGGACTAGTAATTTGGATGGTCTGCTTTAAGGGCCTGTCTAAGTATGTGTCTAGGGTATTACCCCCTATCTCTCTAGAGTTCAGACCCTGGCAGGATGTAGCTCGGCTGTACCTACGCTAAGAACTCGGCTGTCCCTAAGCTAATTCTGGAAGAACCTCGGCTATCCTTCGATCGTTAATAGTATAATCACGTACTCCCGTTATCCGTAGTTCCCGCCCGTTAAATTATAAGTCCAGATTTCGCCTTAGATTATTTCTCCCTCCTATTCTCTTAGTAATAAATTAGTAACTAATTATAAATTAATTAATTATTAATCTATTTTATCTCTACTATTTATTATATCTTATTCTATTATTAATCTATTAGTAATAAACTTCCCTAGTATTTTAACTACACTGATATATATTAATTAATTACTAATTAATTAGTATTAATTATAGCCTTTACGGATTACGCTTTATATTAAAAATATCTTATTAATAAATATCGTAGGGAGGACTAGCCCCTATTTAAAATAAAGATAATTAATTTCGAATTAATTACCTAGATAAAGTTAGGTTTTATTAATTAATTCGGAATCGATAAAAAGGATAAAGTCGTACTTTAGACGGGAGAGGTATTCTACCGATATATAAATAAAGAAGGAGGGAAATATCGAAGATTTATAAATCGAATTAATTATTAATCTATTAATACGATATTTTAAATTAATATTAATCGATTATTAATTAATTTAGAATAAATTCAGTAACCCCGGGGCCTTAAAAAACTATATGAAATTATATAACGTAATATTCGTTTATATTTTAGCGGGAAAATTAAAAAATAAAGAGCTCGATAAAGTCGATAGTAAGAATAGATTCCTAATTAATTATTATAGTATTATTAATATATTTCTAATTAATTAGGATAGTATTAAATATTAAATAATAATATAGAGGACGATATAGTATATCGTTGATTTAATTACTAATAGATTATTAATAGATTAGTTTCTTAGGACGATTAAATAGTTCTCGAAACCTAAAGTTAAAACTCCGCCCCTCGAGCTTCTCGAGCGTCCTATAATAGATAAGGGAAATATAAATATTCAACTTTTAATTATTTAGGAATCGATTATTAATTAATTTATAGTTTAGTATTCCCCGGGCCTTTAAAGCCCTTAGTCTTCCTACTAAGGATTACTCTTTATATAATAATTATAGTCGTAATAAGATACTAAGTAAATTATTTATTCTTAATATATTAGGAATTGATTTCTAATAGATTTAAGACTACTTCCGCCTCGACGCGTATAAGTATATAGCGAGGTTTAATTTAATCTAATTGATTTTTAATTAATTAGGAATGGATTTAGAGAGGATAATCTAAAATATATTATTTAGAGACTAGAATAATAGGAATTCATTTAATTAATGAATTAGAAATTAATTAGCCTAGTGAATAATAGTAGAATAAAATATTAATACTCCGAATAAATCTATTATAAATTTATTACCTTTCTAATTTAATAAAAAAAATTAAGACCGGCTTAAAGAGCTATATAGAAGTGAATAAATAAATTAATAAAGATAAAAAACTATATATATAAGCTAATTATAATAATAAAGATATAATATTAAATATTTAAATATAATATAAATAGCGTAAAGAAAATAGAAATATAACTTTATTTAAGAACTTTATATATTTATTTATTCTATTTTTAAATACGTAAATTATTATCTTTTTTATAATATATAAAGATTTTTTATTTATTAAAAGATTAATAATATAATATAATTATTACTATTTTTATAATATTCTTATCTTATTTTATATTATAAATAATTATTATTTATATTAATATTAATTTAATATTAAATAAAATATAATAAATTAAATAATTAATTAAAGAGTAGTAATAGAGTATTATATATAAAGATATATAAAAACTAGACTTAATAGAATATAAATATTATATATTATATATTAAATATATATATTAAAAGTTTAGAATTTTTATTTTAAAAACTAAAAATAAAGTTATAATTATAAATATATTAAATAATAAACTTATATTATAATAAACCTAATATATTTAAAATAATATATAATAAATTACGAGGATATTATTATATAGTTATTTTAAACTAGTTAGATTTATATTAAAACTTTTAATCTATCTATAAATATAAAAAATTAGGAATTTAGGAATTAATATAACTAATAAAGAGTTAATATAATAATATATAATATCAAAGATATTTATTATTTTATAAAGAATTTAGTCTTAATATATTAGAATCCTAATATTATTTTAATTTTAATAAGGTTAATAATAAGATTTAACTCGCTATTTTAATAAATATCTAGTATAATAATACTTTTATTATATCTATTAACCCTATAATAAATAATCTTTTTTAAATAAAAGATATTAATAATCTTATTAATATATTTATATAAAGTATCTTAAATAATAACGTAAATAACGTTTATATATAAAAATGAATTGAATAAATAAATAAATAAAATATATTCTAAATTATTAATTAATTACGAGTAGGTTTATAAAGTTTCAAAATTTAATATAGAACTTATATAACTAAATATTAATATCGCGATAATAAAATAGAGAGATAAAAAAATATAAAGATAATATAAATTATTAATAATAAAGATTATAAT
>JAABUW010000166.1_pt1 | contig 140611 bp, 155 predicted proteins | sample 5560081 | NCBI WGS metagenome assembly JAABUW01 (sample SAMN10711882, study PRJNA513363) | rock metagenome | isolation source: Antarctica rocks | place: Antarctica: Victoria Land, Knobhead sud
AATTCCGATGACTCGTATCTGGCCTTCTGGCTCTGTCTAAAAGATATCGTGGTCGATATCGTAGGAGGGAGGTATCCTATTTCGGGATGATCTTCGAAATAGTGGAAATCGCTCGTCGAAGTCGCGTATTACTTTAGGGTAGAATTAGACGCAGCGGACGTCGACCCCGTAGCTTATGCTTGAATACGACGTACAGACTAAAGTGTCTATACGAAGGAAGTCGCCTCTGGTAGTAACGCCGTGCGTTAAACCGGGCTTATAACCCTTTGGAATGTGAGGAACGACTTGTTGATGATCTATGGAAGGATACTGCTACTTATAGTACATGCCAAGCATAGTAGGGCTGAGGCTGATATCCAACGTTTTCTTGACAAGTCCGGGATGCGTAGACTTGGACAGCTTGTTGCTGTCGAAACTGCGATTCCACATGGCTGAATCGGTTTTTGGGTTTTAACAAAGGCAGTATCGAGGATGTATCCCGCGGGACTTAATGCTTTCCCAGCCCCTTCAATGTCAAGGTTCATTAGGATATAACTGGGCTTCCTGCCCTTGGCGGCTGATCTCCTTCGTCAATGGACTCCTTCTTGATTATACCTTCCTCCATGTCCTGCTGTTGTTAGTCGTTTTTGACATCCAATCAAGGCTCTTACTTGATAATGCCGTTTCCCTCCACACTCTCCTTGATAAACCCTTAATCGCTTTAGTCGGCTGGCATCTCCATTTAAGACGCTAATTATAGGGGAAAAGACCTCGCCATTCGTTTGACCCTGCCCGCCCAGCCCTGGGTAAGGTTGACTTGCTGCGTCTGATTCATTGGGCTCATGGCCTATCATTATGCTTCATCACGCCTTGGCCAGAACAGAGAGCGTCACATGACTTTTACGCGGAAGTATCTAGTGTCATCTACCCACATAATCAACCCTTTTTGGCATGGTCCTCATGACTACTCCATAGTCCTCGGTCGCTTTCCTAATGACTTGAATTTCTATCAGTACTAACATATCGCCTTTGACTCCGGCCTAGAACACACGCAGACCAAGGTTATGGCACCAGATCTATCATATCACATATTCGGAGATCTCTACCTCGAAGACCCGGTTCAGCAAGTTTCAAAACATTCTCTAAAGCGTCTGCGAGATTTGAGACCGTGTTTCAGGGAGCTAGAGGCGAGACTAGATCAGGCACGAGGTAGATAGGGTTCTTCCCTTTCTTCATCAAAAAGTCATGTATTCTTAATTTGAAATTATAGATGATTCACTAGCTATAGCAAAATGAATCACGACGAGCTTCGCTGCTCTAGAAGCCTGCGAACCATACCTCTTTGATCATCCTCGTCGACCAGAATATCTTTACCATCCTTCGGGGTCCTTCGAAGCTCGAATGGCCCATCACCTCCGCAACCCGACTTTCACAACTCACAGTCTGTCTGGACGCGAGACTGCGGATGATACAAATCCGTGCCTTCGGATCTTACTTGAGAGTGGATTCAACGAGAAGAATTCTTTGATATTTGACCATGTTGCACGGCGAGATGTCGTTGATGCTCTAAGATCATATCCGCAATCAGTGATGGCTTGCCACGAGCGATTCATAACTGACCTACGGAATGACATGAAAGCAGTGGTAGAGGTTGTGTACGACGATGCTGTACAAAGCCGACTTCTCAATGCTCTGAAGTTGGAACCATTCCCCTTGTGGGGCAAATTCAAAGAAGTCCCCGTCTATCTTGAGTGGGCCTGTGATCAAAACGATAATCTGGCTACTCAGTCTAGACTCTTACGTTTTATCGTCTTTGCATATCATCCACAGGCTTTCGTCTTTCCCTGGGGCGCTCGAAAGTACGGAGCTCACCAAGATCTTGTTATGACGGTGGCAGCAGGATTAGCTAAAATGGAAGCAAATCACGACTATTATCAGAATCGTTCCTATGAATCCAAAGCCAAGTTTGAGGAGCATGTATACAAGTCCAAGGCTGGTCAGATATTCGGCGAACGAGCTGCAAACAATGAATCATCCCAGTCCCCTCTACTTGGCAGTATTAGCGTAGAATACGCACAAAGATTTAACGGATTAGAACCTCAGACAAAAGATTCAGAAATTCTCTACGGAGCTTACGCGATCAAAAGAGCCTACATTACGTCGCAAGGCCCGACGAGCTTCCAACAAATCGCAGAACTGGAAGCGACTTGTGTGTGAGGCTGCAGACAATGCTGGCTTTCCTCCCAAGATTGAAATATGGTGTCAAATATGCCGTGAAGATACGAAAATCTCGAAGCATTCACCATATGCTACCTCTAGGGATCAACACTGTGTGGACCGATTTCCGCTAGACGAAAGGTGAGCCTGCAAAATACATCAAGCCTAAGCCCCGGCGTTCGAACTGCACACCTGGCACGGTATGGCCTTGGAAAAGATTTATTCCGCTCGACCCAAGGATCCTGTCTATAGACATGGACGAACTTCGTACCTGGGCACAGAAGCATGCCTACATGGATACGAATTGCTTGATCAATGCGCTTGCCGCTCGAAAAGCAATGCCTCGACAGCGAGTTAAACAAGCAAAGCCAGGCCAAGGAAGACGGCGATCACGCGCAAGGCGACAAAATTTGCCCGCTAAGTCGCAAGACTGTTCAATAGGCTGATGAGACGAAGGTGCAACGAGCTGACGCTTGTGCGGCGAACCAGGACCCGCTCGCTGAAATGATATGGCCGGTGAAGGCATATTAGAGAAATGGTGGCAGGAGGACAGGTGGTAGAGGAGGTGTTAACAATAGAGGTGATGGAAGTCATGATTGTGATAATTACGGTAGTGAATTCACAAGTCTCTGAAATTTGAAAGTACGTCAAGTGTTGAGAAGAGTTCCTTGTGAAAAATACGAAGGGCAATAGCAGCTGTATTTTGAGCGCCACTTATTTCTAGTGTCGTAGTCCTGATCCTCCCTTGGGTGCAACTCTTGGCGTCTTGACTTATGATCGGGTCACTGCATAATTGATGAAAGAAGACTCCGTTCTCTGTTAGTAGGATCTTGCTATTTGCTGAATCTTGTTGGCGCTCTTGATGGGAATGGGAAACCTGGACCGAGTGGAGTTGAAAGGACCAGGTCAGCTGAGTTGTTGGTGACGTGAAACTTCGAGGACAATGTCGAGAGAGATTGTTGAAAAAGGACAGCAGCTGGGACTGCTGTGGTATCAGCCTTGACGAAAGTGTTGGTCGGCGTGCCTTGAGGCGAACGAGCGACGAGCGTGCGCATGGGGTTTCCACCATATGATTCTGCATCGCTGTACCATTCGCACACTTCGACTGGCATTCCTTGCTTGGTGCTCTGACTTGTCCTTAGCAGATATTTCATTGGAAGTGAATGGACAACTTACGAAGATGTTGTTAGCTTCGCAATAGGATATCGTAGCTGCAACGTGCTCCACCGGTCGACTGCACAGCCAATACTGTCAATGTTGGTTTAGGAGAAAGTGCTGGACACCAACTCGTATTGGGATTTGGCTTCTGCTAATTAGCAATACGAATATTGTGTTGATATCTAAAGCATCTGGTGGCCCTAGTCGATGGAAGAACACTGCAATTCTGAAGATTTTTTACTGTCCTTGCTAGAGTAGCTACGATTCTCACAATGTCTGGAGTATGCCATGTCTGATCTGCGTTAGCCCTCCTTGAGAAAAGTACATTGACCTCATCTCCGACTCACCACTCAATCCCAATTGAACTCGAGGTGATTTAGCTTTGTGCGTAGCCGAAGTGGGAGAAAGCACATGACTGCTTCCGTTAGCAGCACAACACGAATGAAACATTGTAATTAAGCATGCCCAGAGTAGCGTGTACTGTGACAGTGCCTTCTTCAGCCATCAACAGATGTGACTTTCAGTAAGCTAAGTGCCTTAGGCGAATCGGAGGTATATCCTGGGTCGTCCTGGATTGGAAAGATCCTTGAAACACGAGTTCCTATGTAGGCTAGCATCTGGTGGCTAAGACTGAACAATTTTGCTGGGCACAATCATTTCATCGGTGCATTTGCCATGTGTGAATCTGGTGAGTCGGAATCTTCACCACAATCAGAACCAGGTTGTACAGGCTCAGATGAGAGTACGTATGGCGCGTCTAGTGGATAGGGCACAGCTGCCAGCTGTCGAAGGTGTACATATATAGCGATCCTATCCTTGATTGCGATGACCTCTTTCCATGGCATATCGAGCGCTCCGTGAAGATATCTGGCAGCTACGCCGGAGTCCACGAGGACGACCTTGAGTCAATGATGCCTTCCAACTCAACGGTTTTCTTGAAGTCAGTGCCTAGCCATTCGAGTCCAGCCCGGATGAACTTGAACGCTATCTGCACTGATTTCCTGATTGGGGATGTGCAAACTGTGCGAACACCTTGAGGTCGAGTTTTGCTGGTAGAGTTCTCACTCTTGGCTTTGTCACACTGGCGTTGTCTGAACTTTGGAAGATCCGATTTTCGAGGTCCTGCTGGCTGTATCTGAAATGGACCTTGCGTTTGTTTGGACTCTCACTTCTCGAGGAGATCAGTGCCTCAAAACCCATGTGGACGACAAATTCCGACTTGTGATTGATCTGCTCAACACCACGAATCCAGACAACTCACGCTATACATCCAGCATTGCTATCATCTAGAGAGTGTGAAGCCTGTTGCAGACGAAGCTCGACGTCTCCAGTCGTTTTGATGAGGACGGTTGGCAAGGATGCTAGGAGTATGGTAGCCTTGGCGAGATCCTTCCCAATCACCTTCAATCCATCACATGACAGACTTTCCTAGCCATTACTCAAGAGGTCTCTGATTATTGGCGTACTTTCCAGGCCGTGAGGTCTCTCGCGCCCCATTCACTCGCGGCTGCTTTCCTCAGTTGGGCAGTAGAGCGAGTTCTTGACATTGCCACCTTTTTTTCTAGTTGTCACAAACAAATCACTGTCACTTATCGACCGCGGCTCCTCAAGCTGAACGACGAACGTACGCCCTCTAAGGTTTGATCGAACAACTAGGAAATCGAATGTATGTATATATAGAGCGCGGGCAGTGTGTGGAAAAGAGCGGTAGCATGGTGGGGAAAAGGACGACTGCAAGTCAAACAAAACCAAGAAAAGTTTTGGGGTACTAGTGTCACAAATCAGGGAAAGTCAAGGCGAGATTTCGCCAAGCTTTGGGCAAAGATACCTCGATTAAATTCTCAGTAAGTCAAAGCCCGAACGATGCTGGTGAAAAGCTGGAACGAGTCCAGAAATGAGACAGATCGGGACAAAGAAAAAGGCGGGTCGCAAATGAGAAAGTAATCATGCCTGAAGTGAATTTATTGAGAGATTTGTCAGCAGAAAACGGCTCACTGCCTGAAGTTCGAACGCAGGCCATCTCAACTCCGGGTATTCCGTCGCTCCCAAACGCCAGTGTAGAACTGCTAAATGCCGCGTTTGAATCGTCATCATGCCATCTCTCAGCTGAACTTCCACCGTCTGGAATGATACTGTTAGCAGGGGTAGATTCCATTGTGTAAGGTTGAAGCACTGACTTTCCACAGCTCTGACACTCGCAGAAAGTAGTCATAGGCTCGTCGGCGCTGCGTTGCGCATTAGTACTGTCTTCTTTGCCTGACGGGTACATTTATGCAGCATACCTGCGGGTCTGGGCTTGCGAATACGCAACGGTGAACCTGCCCTTGCACTTTTTCGAATGTCAGCACTTACTCAAGTATGGAGAGGAGTGGGTGGTTTGGGCTCACCTTTGGGTTGCTACAGGTGATACCTACGGGAATCCGGGTCAGCGTTGGTTGTTCAGAAACAGTAAGAGTCGTGCGACTCGATTGAAGAGGATCTTGCCCCAAGATGTGCCTTGCGACTCAACGACCAGTACATCAGGCAAAAGAAACTCTGGCAAGGGTAACGTACTGCTGGAAATGCTCCTCTCAACAGTTGGCATTTGGGCATCCTTCAGATTCTCTTTCATAAGCTGTTCATCCTCCTTGCGCCTTTCAGCCGACTTCAGCTCATCGTTGTCCATGACAACGAATCGCTCAGGCGGAATCTCTCCAGACAAAACCCTCTCCCTCAACTTAGGATTTGACTTGTTTTTCAGGTTCATGAAAAGGCTACGCATCTTCGAGCTGTACCCGGGATTCGTCTCAGGACCCAACTTCTCAAAGCCAGCAGCTTCAACTGCTATGGCCTTCTGTAGTATTTCAGATGAGGGCACAGTCGACATGAAGCAAAGGCCGTTGTAGATGAGACCAATGCATCCATCACGCGTAGATTGGTTTGTCTTGCCAATGTCCACCTTGTCCTTCTTCCAGTCTCGCTCCGCGGGCGGAACATTGAGCTTAGGCTTGCCGTTCAATGTAGCCGCTAGGACTGGTGAGGCAGTGCCATTTGGGCTCTTAATCCCAGATGGGCTCCCAGCTTTTGCCTTTTGAACATCATCCTTCCATTTCCTCACGATCTCATTGGCTAGGCGGGCAACGGTAGGGTCTTTGTGTTGCTTGGACTTATTGACAACTACGCCAATCTTTGTAGTGCGTAGTAGCATCTCGTCGGCTTTGACACCCGTTTTCAGATCGGTCAGAATGCGGATGATGTTCGCTGGGGCTTCGTCTGCTGCTGTGGCTTTCTGCAACGCCTTGGACTTCTCGACTACCTGCTTGGCGTCCATTTTGATTGCGAGATCTGAAAGTGTTGAGTTGTAAAGGTGAGTTGTAGCTCGAATACTCCTCTTGTTTGATTCCTTGATACCTTGCTTTGTCGGAGGTAGGATGCGTTGAAGAAATTTTTACTGTCGGCAACGCTGACTTTGCTGTTCTCGCTGTCAAAGCCCAGCTATCGTCTTTGTCAAGGATGCATGAGTGCTTGAGGACGTTGAGATTGCTTTCAGTGAAAGAAGTTGTGAGTGAGTGGATAGGCGTCACATTGAAGGTGTTAGCGACAATGAAGTAAAGCAGAAGATTGTACCTATTACACACAGTGTTAGACCCAGTCACCTGACCAGGACCGCTTTGGCAATATCTGGCCCTGAGCTGAAGGCTCTAAACTAGAAGAAAGATGTAATGTATGTAATGTGAGGGCAAAACAGTCAAATGCTATGCGAGGGACGCCGGCTGTAGCCGGAGAGCCCATTATCCCCATCAAGCTAGACGCAAAGTAAAAAAAGAAAAAAACGAAAGTGTTTTCGCGTTGGGCTAGTGTCAAGGATCAAATTTGTCAACATGTGTGGGTAATGTAATGTATGTGGTCTGTGTAGGTACTCTGCGAAGGATATGTGTCAAGAGGGAAAACATTCCATTGGTAAAGAATCCCACCCAATTCTGTAACGACTCAAGCGGTTACATGTGGATACCTCATCCACTCGATGATGGACGCGGATGGTGTTCGATGATTGGACTCCATGCATAGCCATCGAAGCTCAAGTGCCATATAATACGGCTGATTGAAGACGCCTAGTGTACCGCTGCTAATGACCGTAAAAGTCAAACAGACATAGAATGCAATCGTACGCGCTCCTCAGCGAATTCAAGAATATCGCTATGAACACACAAGACTCTATGAAGGTCAAGAACGTCGAACCAGATATTAGGATTGTTGGGTTCGCGCTAGTTCTGCTCTGTGCTCGAGTTTCTAGCGCCTTCCTCTGCCTCCCTCTCTCGCACTTTACTCTGATCTGCATGTTTTGCAGGATCGAACACATATAATGGAAATTCCAAGAAGATAGTCCGCTTCAGTATGGTCGGCATCCGAACATAAAGCTGAGGCGGGACGGGTATCAAGATGCTCGTGCGTCTCGTATATTCAAGATATGACTCCCAGTGGTTTCCACTTTCATAACGCTTCTTCGCTCCAGGCCGTTCTTGAAGTGGGAGACCCGAGACGAACATGAGGAGGAGAGTGAGGAAAAATGCGCCGAGGATGGAGGCGTATAATGCGCTGTATGCTCCGCCATGGACATATCCGTAGGCGGCTGGTGAGACTGCAATCATAAAGATGGCTGATAATATTAGTTGAAGGTCCAAAGTGAGAATAAGAGTAGCTTACAGAATTGAATGATGATCTCTCCAAAGTAATTAGGATGTCTCGTCCACACAAAGAGTCCCACATCGCAGACCTTGCCCTTGTTCTCCGGCTTGCTCCTGAAAATGTACTTCTGTACATCCGAGACACTCTCCATAAGAAACCCGATTGCAAACAGTATCACTCCAGCAATATCTCTTCCGGTACCAAACTTCGGCTGATTATGCTTCGTGACATTGGGCGAATTGAGGATCGTAACGGGTAGCGAGACCGTCCATACCCATATCATCTGGAATACCCAGAAGCCCAAAAACGAGAAGAATTTGTCCCTCTTGTCATCAAATCTGTCATCCTTGCCTGTCTTTATGATTCGGAAGAGGAGAAATCCTGAGAGTCGCGCTCCCCATATCATAATGAAGAGTGAGTCGACGATTTGGCGTGCGTTATGGTGGCCGGAGAACGCTAGTGTAATGATTGCAAGGACGACAAAGTTGGTTCCACCAGCAAAATCTGTGGACTTGAATTAGTACTACTCTATGGTCTTTTGAAAGATACATACCGGTGAGCTTGTCGAACTTGAGTGAGAAAGCGATGGAGAAGAAAAATAATTGGTAGGCGATTGTGATGAGGAGGGTAATGGCGAGATAGTAATCGTCGAGAACGTGAACTCCCATATTGATGTCACTGATAATATGGAAAGGAAACTTGTGATAGTTCTTTGACGGCGTACCGAGCTATTATATGAGTGCCATAATTTGATGTTCACTGCATGAAAGTGCGAATACGATTGCGGAACGCGGACTACGGAGGGTTCTCCATACCGACCATCACTTAAAACTACTTTACAAAGAGTGATGACGGGCATTTTGGACCCTGCATTTAGTGCTGACAGTAGCGCCCGGTGTCAGATCGGCTCGAGATTCGCGCGATCAGCCCATCAAGAGTCCCAGAGATCATAGAACACTTCCAATCAATATGATGATGTCGCATGCGTAACATTGACAACTCTCATGGAACAAAAGTCAGTGCTAGAAATGATCAGAGAGAATCAATGCGAACCTACTAAAATCGCATTCCAATTTCAGAAACCATCCTAGCGTCATAGCCTTGCTCTCATGCGCAGAGCTGTGTCCCTACCGAAAAACACTCTCGTTTGAGCGTGCTCATGTTTCGGGTTGCTTTAGCTAGCCCCGCCGTTTGCGATTGCTTTCAATCCCTCATTTCCGTCAGAGGCTTCCTTCGATACGTTCTCTGAGGTACACATGTTCTCCTTTTCCTGTGCTGTAGCATTTTCGAGTCTTGCCTTCTTAGCCTGGCGCTTCCGCTCCCTTTTTGACATTGGCTGGGGCGATATGGTGTCGGCCTCTGCTCCTACCTCCATCGCGGCAGCCTTCCTCTTCCCCTTCTGTTGCTTGTCCTTCGCGTGGTTGCCTTCTTGAATGGGTCGCCCGGGCTTCTCGCCACCGTATACGACATCAATGACTCCCCTGAAGCTCCTCCTCTTCATTTTTGCCTGCACAACCACACTTCGCGCTTCTCTTCCAACAGCCTCTGTCCCCCTTTCTTGCCCGAGACCCCACAGCACCGCCATATTGGTCACATCTGCAGGACCTCGGCAAGCCAGCGCTCTCTTCGCTTCACTACTGATGATAAGACCCCGTCCCCTCGTAGCTCGAATTATTTGGGTCGCATTGCTGATTAAGTTTCTCCTCGAAGCCCCTCCGTCACTGTTCAGTATCCCTGGAGCGTAGCAGACTTCGAATTTGATACCTCGTTGTAGAGCATTCCCAAGTGTGGTGTGGTTGAAGTAGAATGGGAACCGCGTGCTCAGGTCAAGAGAAATCAGGTCGCATTCAAGGCTATTGCAGGATAGTTCGAGAGCCTTCTTGTTCACTGGGCGAAGAGCAAGTATATCATATGCCGGCGCAAGGCTCTTAAGTCGGTGATTTTGAGAAGGGTCGGAAATGTGGAGTGTGCAGCGGCGAAGGATGTGGAGGGAGGTGGGGACTTTGAAGGGCAATGGGTCTGGGATCTCATTGACTATGCTCGCTGGGAGCTTATCGATAATAGTATGGTCTAGAGCAATGGTGTTGTAGCCCACTTGCTCAAGTCAGTGGTCATATTGCATTATTAATAAAGTACGACTCACATTCGGCGAGGAAGGCAAGCGTACGTTGTAGCTCCCACTGATTCACAGTGTAAGGAACATTGAGATCATAATACATCCTCGCACAAGCCTCCCCCTCACCCTCTTAATCTCCTTCGCCAAAGAATTGTGCGTGAATAAGTGTCTCGAACGCCTAGAGTAGGGTTTCACAGACTTAAAAGATTCTTAAGCGGAGTTAGCGCGCGGCTCTGGACAGAGTTAATCCGGAAGCCTCGAGCATCCCACTATCACACGACAAACCAGCTTTTCACTCCGAACGGTAATCGGAACGGCTTCAACGGCCTACCACTATGAGAAGAATCTCACGCTAGTATTATTATCTCGTAATTCGGGGCCCTACCGAGATGGCGCGCGTATATGCCGACGTCAATCAACATATGCCAAAGTCCTACTGGGAATACGACAGCGTCAACATCACTTGGGGGGTCTTAGAAAACTACGAGGTGGTCAGAAAAATAGGTGAGAATCATCGCCACCCTTGCGGCCGTGAGGAGACGGATACTGATTGTGCGCAGGTCGAGGGAAGTACTCAGAGGTCTTCGAAGGCATCAACATCGTCAATTACCAAAAATGCGTGATCAAGGTTTTGAAGCCCGTCAAGAAGAAGAAGATAAAGCGAGAGATCAAGATACTGCAGAACTTATCCGGTGGGCCTAATGTCGTTGCGCTGCTAGATGTTGTGCGAGATAGCCAAAGCAAGACACCTTCCCTAATATTCGAGTACGTCAACAATACGGATTTTCGAAGCCTTTATCCGAAATTCGTCGACTATGATGTACGATATTACATATTTGAGCTGCTCAAGGTAACCATCAGCCGCAAGCAAATGTTAATGCAGGTTAAGGCTGACGGATGACATCAGGCGCTGGACTTCTGCCACAGCAAAGGCATAATGCATCGAGATGTAAAGCCTCACAATGTCATGATAGATCACGAAAAGCGAAAAGTGAGTTCAGAAAGGCGTCGTTAGTAGAAATCTACTGACCTCTCGTAGCTGCGCCTTATCGATTGGGGTCTAGCAGAATTCTACCACCAAGGCACAGAGTACAACGTTAGAGTGGCATCGCGGTATTTTAAAGGACCCGAATTGCTGGTGGACTTCCAAGAGTACGATTACTCCTTGGACATGTGGTCTTTGGGTGCGATGTTCGCATCCATGATATTCAGGAAAGAACCTTTCTTCCACGGTAACAGCAATTCGGACCAGCTTGTCAAGATCGCGAAGGTTCTAGGGACGGACGACTTGTTCGAGTACCTCGACAAGTACGACATTGACCTTGACACGCAGTATGATGACATACTGGGGAGGTTCCCGAAGAAGAATTGGCATGGCTTTGTGAACGCAGAAAATCAGAGATTCGTTAGCAATGATGCTATCGACTTCCTTGACAAGCTGCTCCGCTACGATCATCAAGTATATACCCCCGATCACTATGGCAATCTTACAGCAGGGATTAATTGAGCTGACCCTGACTCTAGGAGCGATTGACGGCGAAAGAAGCTATGGCACACCCATATTTCAGTCCTGTTAGGGCCGCAGCGTTGTCGCAAAATCATGGATCCACAGTAACATGACCACTGATTTGATCCATTAGCTCTATCCCATGCCCAATCACACCATCCTGACCCTGAGAACAAAACCACTCCGAACCCTTGACCGCGAATATAAAGCTTCCGATGAGCGCTTGAGGCCTGGAATTAGCGGCTCATGTTCATAAGACGCACACATTCTGTTTTCTTTGATGACGTATGATACCATGGCAGCATTTGAAGAGACCCGGAGAGCTTGGCTTTTCCAGCTCGGACACGAAGAGGAGGGAAGGGCTTGGTGGAATCTGAGGGTAGCACACGCATTAAGCAAGCGTTGGCTATCACGTTCACGTAGATTCGCAATTCTATCCAGTACAGCATTAGCATCTCAAGCAATTCAAATAGACATGGACCTTAGCAGGTTGAAGTCGACTTTGACCATGATGGTATGGTTCCTCTACGTCCGACAGGCCCATCCGTGAGGCTAGCTTTCTCAGTTGCGTCGAATGTCCAGATTCGAGTCGCAAATGTTTTGAGCCAAGCGAAGAGCGTCTACCGCGCCTAATCACAAGATAAGGAACAATTCGTTATATCAATCGACCTACCATTAGGACTCAGAGCTCTACAAACCTGTAAATTAGTGTGATAGTACGAGAGGGATTACTAGCTGGAGGCTGGAGTAACACAATTGACCAGTCACGGTTGGGGCAGGTCTGATTCATTACGGAGATAGCATACTCACATGCGTTTGAGCGCATCCTTTCGCATTCCGAAACAAAGCATCTTTTTACGAAGTCAAGCTCGACCCCTTCAATTTTCATGTTCTCGCTGCACTTGGAAACCAGTTGGAACTCCACGACCACTTACAATGGCACTAAATGCGGCGTCACACAATCCGGGAGGGGAGAAGACCGGCCCTATATCTGGTCTACCACCACCGGCAAGCTCAGAGACAGTAGCAGCCTTACTCGGAGCTTCGAAAGATGATCCTATGGGCCAACATGAGGGAGGCAAGGATCAGGGGGACAAAGAGGCCCCAAAGAAAGTAAAGAGCGAAAAGGAGCTAGAGAAGGATAGAAAAAAGGCAGAGAAGCAGAAAAAGTTTGACGAAAAGGAAGCGGCCAGGAAGGCTCAGCAGGCGTCTGGGACTAGTAAGACCAAGGAAAAGAAGGCCAAGCCAGACGTCGCGAAAGAGGAGCCATTGCCAAACCTCGAGTGGACAGCAGGCTCTGGAGAGAAAAAGCACCTCGCTTCTTTCGACGATCCCTTGTACAAAGCCTATATTCCTAAAGCCGTTGAATCGGATTGGTACGCTTGGTGGGAGAAGTCAGGGTTCTTCGAGCCTGAATTCGGGCCGGATGGAAACATCAAGCACAAGGGCTACTTCGTTATCCCAGAACCACCACCAAACGTCACAGGAGCTCTACATATGGGTCACGCCTTACCAAACGCATTGCAAGATACTATGATAAGGTGGAATCGAATGCGAGGACTAACAACTCTGTGGGTCCCTGGCTGCGATCACGCTGGGATTTCTACGCAAAGTGTAGTAGAGAAGATGATCATGAGGACCGAGGGCAAGACAAAGCATGATCTGGGTCGGAAAGAAACGGTTGATAGGATTTGGCAATGGAAGGACAAGTATCATAAGAATATCAACAACGCGCTAAAACGCATGGGCGGTTCCTTCGACTGGACGAGGGAAGCATTCACGATGAACCCAACCTTTACTGCTGCTGTGACGGAGACATTCTGTACGTTACATGAGGAAGGCCTCATTTACCGTTCAAATCGCCTTGTGAATTGGTGTACGGCACTCAATACATCTCTTTCAAACCTGGAGGTAGACAACATTGAGCTGGAGGGGAGGAAGCTGCTCGATGTACCGGGATATGACAAGAAAGTTGAGTTCGGTGTACTTACTCATTTCCAGTATGAAATCGAGGGAACCAAAGAAAAGATCGAGGTAGCTACCACACGACCAGAGACCATGTTAGGTGATACTGGTATTGCAGTAAACCCAAAAGACGAACGTTACAAGCACCTTATCGGCAAATTTGCTACGCATCCTTTCATCAGTGATCGGCGGCTACCGATTTTCACAGACGACTACGTGGACATGGAGTTTGGTACAGGAGCGGTAAAGATCACACCAGCCCATGATCCTAACGATTTTGAGATCGGCAAGAGACATGGCCTAGAATTTATAAATATTCTGAATGATAACGGTACCTTGAACGCCTCAACAGGCGACTTCAAGGGGACAAAGCGATTCGATGCACGGTATAAGGTAATTGCCGCTCTTAAGGAAAAGGGACTCTACGTAAAATGGGAGGACAATGCTATGAATGTACCAATGTGCCAGAAGTCAAAGGACATCATTGAGCCAGTCATGAAGCCACAGTGGTGGATGAAAATGAAGCCAATGGCAGAACCAGCTATCAAGGCTGTAAGAGAAGGACAGATCAAGATACGGCCCGAGAAATCAGAGAAGGAATACTTTTCGTGGATGAATAACATCGGCGACTGGTGTTTGTCAAGACAGCTCTGGTGGGGTCATCAACCACCTGCGTATTTCGTCAATGTTGAAGATGAATCTGGAGAAGATGACGGGCAACGATGGGTGACTGGCAGAACGCAAGAAGCAGCAGAGGAAAAAGCAAAAGCCAAATTCCCGGGCAAGAAGTTTAAGTTGACTAGGGACCCGGATGTACTCGATACTTGGTTCTCCTCGGGACTGTGGCCTTTCGCGACCTTGGGTTGGCCTAGAAAGACCACTGACTTGGAGAAGCTGTATCCGACATCGGTGCTAGAAACCGGGTGGGATATTCTCTTTTTCTGGGTAGCGAGAATGATCATGTTTGGCTTGAAGATGACAGGTGAAGTACCATTCAAGGAAGTATACTGCCATGCACTTATAAGAGACTCGGAGGGACGAAAGATGTCGAAATCGCTCGGAAACGTGATAGATCCTCTCGACGTAATGGGAGGCATCACGCTTGAAGCCTTACACAACAAATTGAAAGTCGGAAACCTCGATCAAAAAGAGCTCGCTACAGCAACGAAGTTCCAGAAGGATTCGTTTCCCAAAGGTATACCGGAATGCGGGGCCGATGCACTACGCTTTGCATTGGTAAATTATACCACGGGAGGTACGTACTCATCAAGCTTTATGATACTCAGCCTACATCTAATTTTTCCAGGCGGCGACATCAGCTTCGACGTAAACCAACTCCACGGCTACCGCAAATTCTGCAACAAGATCTACCAAGCCACCAAATTTGTCCTCGGCAAACTCTCCAATTCCTTCACCCCCCTCCCCCATCCCACACGCACCGGCAACGAATCCCTCGCCGAGCTCTGGATCCTCCACAAATTCAACACCGCTACCACCGAAATCAACGCTGCCCTCACCGCTCGCGAATTCTCCAGCGCCACCAAAATTGCTTATGAATATTTGTGGAATCAGCTCTGCGATGTCTACATCGAGAATTCAAAAGCCATCATTGAGAAAGGCACCCCCGAAGAGCAAGAATCCGCAAAGCAGACTCTTTACACAGCGCTTGAAGGTGGTCTAAAACTCATCCACCCTTTCATGCCGTTCCTCACCGAAGAGCTCTGGCAACGCTTACCCCGCCGGCCAGACGACAAGTGCCCGTCGATCTGCAAAGCAGTCTACCCAGAACACGACAGTTCCCTAAACGATCCAGCAGCCGAAGAAGCATACGAACTCATCCTCGACATCTCAAAAGCTATCCGATCGATCGCAGCTGAATATGCCATCAAAGAAAACGCCACCATCCACATTCACACTCTCTCCGACACAGCCTACAAGACCTGCGCCGCACAGCTCCCAGCCATTAAATCCCTAGGCGGGAAAGCCACCATGAGCGACGAATCCAGCATCTCCCTCTTAAAACCACACGAATCCAAACCACCAGGCTGCGTCGCACAAGCCGTCTCAGCAACTGCCGCTGTGTACCTCAACATCAAAGGCCGCCTGGACCTCGACGCCGAAATCAAAAAAGCCCAAGATAAATTGAAGAAGGCTAACGAGGGCGTCACAAAGCAGAAAAAGATCCTCGATGGGTTAGAGAAGGCCGGGAAGGCTGAGGGAGGGATCAAGGAGAGCGAGGAGAGGAAAGTGGAGGATTCGAGGGCGGAGATTAGTTTGCTGGAGGCTAGTATTGGGGATTTGGAGAGGATGAAGTTGGAGTAGCTGGGCCGGGGGCTCTGGAGAATGGGGGGCGGAAGGCTTGTAAGATCGCTGCGCTTGAGAGCATTCGTCTTCCGTACATCGCCAATTTCAGAGATGTAGTTGATGATGGGGGAGGGAGGCTTGTGTGATGGCGATGTGTTTGAGAGAATTCGTCTTGAGTACATCGCAAGCTCAGGGATGCGACTGAGGGCGCTTGGGCTTGTAGCATGCGAAAATCTCAATGAGAGCGAGTTCCGCTTAGCTGGAGCATCTCCGTGCTATGCTAAAGTCTCATTTGGTTATGAAGGATAATGGAAAGTCTCACAGTGCGTGAACACCATAAACCTCGATTAGGCAAATTGTGGGAGCATGGACAGTATATCGGATTTTGGGTTCAGCTGCTCCATACTCGTTTTAGAGGAGAGCAGTAGAAACAGCACTCTTCTTCCGCAATTTCTTTCAGTAATTCGATTGGCAGTTTCAACAGTCTATTCGTTTAGCAGGTGTAATATCAAGAACATCGCTTGGTATCTCAGCATCTCTTCCGCATAGAAGAACGCAATGAATCTATAATCATACACTCCCCACTCTCGCTCATGCTCAATACACATCAAAACACCACCCCATCTAGTCATCATTAATCATCTCATCACCAACTCCATGCGCCAAAATCCCATTCACTCACCTCATCTAGCGCGTCGTAGCCTTCATCCTACTCGTAGCATAAGCCGCTCCCATGGCACTCAGAGCACCGATAAAAAGACACACGGCAATAGCATTCGGTCCATCAGCGGCCTTCTGCACATCCTCTTCGCTTCCGTCCCCGTGCAGCTCGGGACTCTTGCCCGGTTCGAGGATCGAGAAGACGATCATACTGATGAATGTGCCTACGAATTGCGGGAGCGTGGTGAACAGGTTCAGAATGCCGAGGTAGATACCCGCCGTTTCGCCCGTTGAGGCATCATTGGAAGAACCGGGCGAGTCGTCCATATCGCGATCGAGATGGTTAAGGCGGAGGAAGGTGGGTGAGGGAGCTGGGGATGAGAAGTCGTCAGTAGAGGGATCGGAGATGCGACGGTAGGAGGAGCCGTTTGCGAGCATGGTGGCAGGGGTGGTGAGGCGGTTTATTTCGATGCCCATGAAGGCGAACGGGGCCCAGCAGGCGAGGGCCCAGGGGATACCACAGATGGAGACGATGATGGTGGCCATTTGTAAAGAGCGCACAAAGGGGGCAAAACACATTGCGCCGGCAAAGATTAGGTGCGACCATTGCCAGGCGGTCAGGAGGTCAGGCTTGTTTTTGTTTAGGGTTTCGATTAGAGGAGCGAGGGTAGGTGGACCTCGAGGTGTGAATTTGCGCCGGTCTTGGTTGGGAGACTGGACGACGAAGGGAAGGAGAACAGAGCCGGCGAAGGTGATGACTGAGAAGACTACAAGGGAGAGGGATCCTACGCGGCCGACGTCACCAAGGGTGTCTTTGGAGGCTGACGCGTTGGTCTCTGAAAGATTGGCAGTCAGCATATCGGTTTAGGGGTTGTGTTTGGATCCTAAGCCACTTTCATCTGTACAAGTATAGAATGCAAGCTTCCAAAGCATTGTTCTTCCCATGGAGCAGGAGAAGTATCTGTAAAAACGTTTCAAGAGAGTACATACCAGGATGGTAGCGGAAGTAGACTTCGCCGACCCATGTCGTGCTATAGAAGAGGAACGGAAACCAGCCTGATTTCGGTAAGTGAAATGGTAATGAGTCTGGCCGAACTTTGCGGCCTACCAATCCATGCCCAAAATTGCACCCAACAGATAGCTTGAATACGTTCTGGCAGATTCATAGTCGTCTTCAGAATCTTGCTAATCATCTTTACTGCATCTGACTTGGCTTCTGCATCTCTATTGGGAAACTTAGCGCATTCGGTACGATAAACACACGTCAGGCTTACTTCGATGATATCAAGACACGTTCTTGCACAGCCCATGCTGTAAGACCCACTGCGACGTTGAAGAAAACCGCAGCAATCAAGGTCAATTGCTTGAACTGAGAATCCCCAAGCGTCGGTCCCAAAATTTTGACAAGATCGATCGTGCCGGCGCCATAGCCTACAAGATGACCAATTGCAATCATCCTACTTGCTGCGTATTCTCAATACCTCTACCAACATGAACAACTGATAGAGTGCTTACCCCAAGCTGATCCAAGCTGCTGCTTCGCGATTGGCAAAGTATCAACGATGAGACTTCGACATGACGCTTGGACTGTAAATCGCATGAGCTTTGATGTCTAGTCCTCGGAGACGGCATAGCACTAACCGGCGTTGATGGCAAAGTCGACAGCATATATGCAAAGCACCGCCAGAGCGATCGTACAGGACTTAGCCTGCAATTCCGATGTAAGACTCGACCCACAGTATTGAACGTGCGTAGTCACTGACCATGCCTGGCTCGGTGACAAAGCTGCCTACGACCTCTTTTGTCCATCCCAGCACTATCAAGCAGAGGCCCACGACCAGTGATCCGGCCACCATGAAAGGTCTTCGTCTGCCCCACTTCGATCTAGAATTGTCTGCCAGCACACCCACGACCGGTTGCATGATAAGTCCGGACAGAGGTCCCGCGATCCATACTAGAGATGTGCGACTCTTGGTAAGGCCGAGTTGGAGGAGGTATGGGGTGCAGTCTGTCAATTGGCTCAGAATTCGGCCCAATGAGTTTTTCTGTAGAGCGAGGAAGGTCTCACATGTCATCTCGATACCCCAGGTGAACCTGCAGACATAGTAAGCTCCCGTTCACCTCGGATGGGCAGGGGCGCCTTACTGCAGGCCAATCAGACTGAAAGTCAACAGCGCCATTCGCATTGACTCTGTGGAACCCTTGATATGTGGCGTGCCCGCCCATGATGCCGCCTGAGGCATTGCCTCTTTGAGCTTTCTCATACGCCGAGTATCATGTATACGGAGCTAAACGGTTGTTTGCTGGTATGCACGGGCCAGATCTCAATTGCTGCAAGATGACAGCAAGCGTCCGGTGATGCGCTACAATATGGACTCAAATGCCACTGTTGTACGAAATATCCCAATGCTCAATTGCACGTTGTCGTTGAGTCGTTGGACGTTGAACTCAGATACGTGGTAAGATCCAACAAGCTGTTGTAAATATTTTTGATTCGGGTCGCGATTGGCTGAGCTGCATCTGTTATCAACATTGGGGCTCGAAGATCCCTTAATCCCGACATGTCAATTTTATGTCAGGCAGCTTGCATAAAGGCATAAAGGCATAAGGGCATAAAAATTTGTGCATGTTAAAGGCGGGAAAATGGGGAATATTCCCCTGAATGCTTGGCATGTACTTTGTTTGATTAAAAAGGTGCGACGTAGCAGGCAGCGGGAAGCACCCGGCCGGATATCACACTTCTAAACATCAGCACTGGAGACGGCCGACAGGACCCTGGCACCATAGCATATCAAAAGATCCATGTGCTCCCCCTGCTCTCTGGAAATGCTTGATTGGCACGCACCTTCGACCTTGTTCTTTACTCTGTTCAAGGTTGCTATGGGCAGTTCCTCCTCTTCCGCCAAGCCCAGATTGTTGTACATATGCATCAGCACGTAGCAGAAGTCTATCCTCCTTTCGAATGCGATGCACAGACGGCAAAGTCTTGTGACTTTTGACGGGTCTGGCCTACGAGTAAAAGAGTAAAGATTGCTCTTCTTGAACGCCGTACCGTGCATGATGCGCCGCCTAAGCGCTGTCCCCTCGGCCTTGACTGCCATGTGCAAGCATCCCCTGCGAAAACCAAATTTGATGTCTGATGTGCGGGTTCCAAAAGGGTCTAGACTCCTTGCTTGATGGCTTATTCCTCAGCTACGAGTAGCATCCTGCGTCGAAGAAGCCCCAAGCCCATGATGAGAAGGCACAAATCTGATCTAGACCAGAAATTGTCCTAAACATCCTCCCAGGGACAAGGTAAGGTAAGATGACTGCTTCTATGGCCCGTTTCATTGGGCCAACTGCACTTACTCGCACTACTGCTCGAGCCTGATATATACTTTAGCCATGTCCTGACCTTCTGCTTTTGTTTGTTTCTTCCTGGCCATCAACTAGGTGGTACTCGTACTCTCCATCTCACCTTCTTTTCACACATTCGTGCTCCGTCACGACGGTCATTTTTTTGAGCACTTGCTCGTCACATTCATTACAATCGTTCGGAGTCCTTACGCTTCTTCGCAAAGTCGAATTGAGATCCTGTCACTTTGACTCTCCAAGCCCTTCACACTCATTCCAGAAAAATTAACCCCAAAATGCATACCTTTACTAGTCCGACAATCCTCCTGACGCTGAGCGTCGTCCTATCTGGCGTCCAAGCCCACGTTGCACGCCCACGTACCAATGCTAACCTCGTCTGCCAGGAAGACAATGAGCTCCGTTCGCTCGAGCGCTTCTCTAGCTACGCAGACCAGTTCTGCCCTGAATATCTTTCCACCGGAAGGAAGCCAAAGTGGTTGAACCAATGGAATAGCAAGAAGGTGTCCAGCGCCTGCAAATGCTACGAGAAGACTGCCTCCTCCCTTGGCCCGACCTCTACTGGTGCTCTGGCCGCCCTGTCTACTGCTCCTCCGGCTCTCACGGCTGTCTTTGCAACGCCATCCGCCTTATCTGGAGGCTCAGTCTCTGCTGGAGGCTCAGTTGCTCCTGTCACCACAGCTGCTTCCAGCTCCGCGGCCGACATTCCCAGCCCCGTCGTGTCTTCTTCTGACAGCGCCGTGGCTGTCGGACCTACCACCGCATCCGTTACCCATGTGACTCCCCCCAACACTGTGATTCCTGTTAGAAGCCCCTCTGCGTCTGCGTCGGCGTCTCTATCCAAGGCTGCGACTACTGCGAGCGAGTCTACACCCGTGACTCCAACTCAAAGTTCTGAATTGACTCCAATGTCACCTTCCCTCCCAGCTGGCGACACATATCCACCACAGCCTTTTGGGGCCGGTCCTGGAAAGCGCGGTCTTGCCTACGACTACAAGACCCAAAATGGCTGGAGCGCTTATTTCAAGGGGAGCCCATTCGCCACGTACGGATCGAACTGGGGTCTTGACCGGACGGTTGGTGACCTCGACGCATCTTTCTCATATGTTCCCACCATTGCCGTTGATGCCAGCCTCAGCAACGCCGACTGGAACTCGAGCGTGCCTGTCTTAATCGAGGGTGGTACCAAGGCCTTGTTCGCGTAAGCAATTTGTTCTCCCAAGCCTGTTGCTTTCAATTGCTGAAAGCTATGCCACAGCTCCAACGAACCAGACAACGCAGGCCAAGCCAACCTTGATGTCGCCGACTGCGTCACTGTCTACAAGAAGTACATGCAACCCTATTACGGCCAAGTCCAACTCGGTACCCCAGCCGTAACCAATGGCGGCGGGCAAACCGGTTTGCAATACCTTTCGAACTTCGTCGGCAATTGCACAGACTGCAGCTTTAACTTCATCAATGTCCATTACTACCTCCAGCGCTCTGATGTCAACACCACCCAATTCATCTCAGCGTTGAAACAATACATAGAGAAGGATATTCCAGCCGTGCAGGCTCAACACAAGGCGCTCAAGGGTCTGCCAATCTTCATCGGCGAGGTAAGCTCGACTACACCCCCACATTCATTCTCACAGTTCATAGACTGACACATCCCCAGTGGTGGCTCTGGAACGCCTCAGATGAAGAAGGCGGCGACCTCATGGACGATCTCCTCCCCTACCTCGATGGCAACGCCAACATCCTCGGTTATCAAGCCTTCGGTGGCCTCTGGAAAGGCAATTTCATCAACGATGCTGGGACCGGCCTCACGATCGCGGGTCAAAAATACAATACCATGGCTACTACAACTTCGTAAACGGTTACCACACCATCTTAGGGAATCTTAGGAGACCCGGGTCCTTTTGCTAGGGACTTATACTTGCAGGCGCTAGACGCTTCGCATACTCTTTAAGGATTTTCGATTCTGATTGTAGATATTAGTTATACTTGGATGTTTTGGACGGAGATGGCTTAGGGCATTTGCATAGCATGGCATTTGCAACGAACCAAAAACAATATATATTCATTCAATGGGGAATCACTCGCACTACCAAAACATCTCCTTCTATGCCCTCCTTCCACTCGTCACTACCTCTCTCGATCACAATCACCACGATTACTTTCCCTCCCCCCCTCCCCCCCCTCCACTCACTTATCATTCGGATCCACCAACCCCTCAATCTTCCCCATCAACCCCCCCTCCTTCACCCCCTCCTTCCCCTTCTCCTTATGCACATTCCCCTCCCCCCCCCTCCCAACATGGAACTGTTCATACCCCCCTCCCCTCTCCTCCCTCATCGCCGTCTCAGGCACCACATCCATATCCCCAACCATCCCCTTCCCATTCCGCGGTTTCAAGCCCGGACTCTCGATATTGCCTGCACCGCCACGCTGCGTGGAGGAGGAGCAGCGTTAGCTAATCCATAACATGGAGAAGTGTTTTGGGGGGGGGTGTATTTGGAGGAAGGGAAGAGGGGCTCACGCCGCTGCTGTATGCCCCATCGCCTTGATCGCCAATGCTGCCTTCGCGTACGATTTGGCCGTCTGTGTAGGCTTTTTCGTCGGGGGCGATGTTGCCGGCGCCGCCGCGGCCGTGGGAGATAATGGGGCTGCCGGAGCGGTTTTGGGTGGACATATTTTCCTTGGATTGGTGGGGGGGAGGATTTCAATGTCGTACTGGCGATTTATGTTAGTGGGGTGGGGCTTGGATGGATGAGAGGTGGGGGTTGCGTACTTCTTATATGGAAGCACTTAAAAATCTGGTAGGAAGAGAGAGAGTGCCATTGCGGGCCTTTTTGGGAAGGGTTTGTATTGGCATTATGCAATGCCCAGGCTCGGCCAGAATTTATGACGTTAGATGATGCGGCTATGGGATTGGCACGATTGGACGCTAGAGGCGATAGGCGATAAGCTGTGCAATGGTTGCAATTGCCATGTGCCTACATTTACTAGATGTTGGCGTATACTCCGTGCAGCTTCACTGCTTGATTTGCAAGTGGCCCGAAGAGCCAATCTTTTGTTCACTTGGTACACTGCAGATAAAACAGTATAATGGCATGATGAATCAGAAATCAAGCTTTCTTTAACAAAGACCACCCTCACAAGTCTTTAAGCGTCTCGGCGGCCAAATCGTGTCGTCGTATCTTCCCTGGCCAAGCCCTCCTACTTCAATTCGATCTTTTAGACATTGGCAGTCTGCCTCGGCGGTGGTGCAGCGCCGCCAGTCGTTGGAAGACCCATGAAGATCTTGAAGCTGTCGTAGATACCCCATTCTACACACAGTATTAACCTATGTTTCGGCCCCATATCCGTCCGGGGAGTAACTTACGAAGGGATGTCAAGGTTCCAATCATGAAAATCCTGATAACAAGACCGTTCCACAGTCCACCGAAGCCGATGTCTTTGTAGATACGTCCCATAGCGGCGCCGAAGGCTTCTCCAGGTTGACGGTTGGCGTTGAGTTTGCTGACCATGACGTCGGCTGGGTGGGAGACGATGGCGCAAAGAATACCAGCTGGTTTACGTAAGCGAATTAAGAGGTAGATGGGGTTTTTTGAGATACTTACCAAGATAACCACCAGCGAAAGAAACAGCAGTTTGTGTTCCTCGACCGTAGTCAGATTTCTTGCCTGGCATGCGGCCGTAGATAGCCTCGACGATGGTCTCGAAGGAAGCAAATTTCATCATAGTGTAAGGAATTTGTCGACCCCAGAGAGGGTAAAGGCCCTTGTAGAGTCTGAACTTTGTCAACTTTGTGATCGAGCATTGAACGCTCTAGTGATATGCTCACCCTGCAGTACCCTCCTTGCTCGTGATTATACCAAGCCCATTGAACGTTCCAGAAGCAAAGGGCGGGATAGTGGTCTGCATACGGACTTTCACAGCTTCGAAGGGGCATAGCGCAAGGTCAGCAATGAATTCCGCCGAAGCACTAGCAGCGAGGTAAAGCGAGGTCTTGTATCGATAGGCAGCCTCTTCGCCGGCGAGATCGGAGTAGAACTTCTTGAAGAATTCGTAGCCTCCGTATTTGAATGCTCCTTGTGCCTAGATCTGATGAGCATGTTCTAATCCGGAAATTGGAATGCAGTACTCACGGAGTATCCAAAGAAAGTAGGGCTCCATCCAGTGAAGATACCACGCATCCCCTCAGCACGACCAATCTTCCCCCAGGCCTCGAAGTTGCCCTTATACATCTTCGGATCGACCTGACGACGGCATTTGACCAAATCCAACGGCGTCACGGCAGTATGTGTAACGCCCTGCCCTCTTCATGAGCTTTCCACTCCAGCACGTATCATTCTGGTATACCTACACAAGCAACCAACCCCCCAGCGATACAGGCCGCATAGTATTTACCCGAGTACAGCTCTATATGTCCCGTCTTCGATTGAGCTTTCTCGCTGGCTTTCTGAATCTCCTTTGTAGCTTCATTGCTCAATTGAGCTGCTTTGTTCTTGGCATCTTCGGCGACGCTCCAGGCTGAGAAGTCTGGTTTGGGGAGTGGCTGCTTGGGGCGGGCGGAGGGGAAGAGGTGGTGGGAAGAGAAGACGTCGCTGAGGGCGCTTTGGGTGGGATAGAGGGGCATGATGCTGCGAGGCGTTAGAACGCGTACAATTGATCTCTAGCTTGATAAGTACTTACAAAGCTTCCAGATCTATGAAGCTTGCTCGTTACGCTGCCAATGCAGAGACAAAGAGATGAAGCTCTTCCCCAGAAAGCGAACGGATGAGGGGAGCTCAAACAATGCCAAGAAATCTTGGATCGACGCCCGGGATTGCTCTTGGGTCAGCGCTTCCGAGGCGTCATGGTCACTGCCACGCGAGCCACAAGGCTACGAAAATAGTGCGAAAACGGAGCTGTTGCTTCTTTTGACAGATAGCGTGAAAAGATATTGCATTTGCTAAAGTACGTTAAGCCTCATTCTGTTCAATCTCACCAGAGAGCTCCGATGTGGACATCATTTTGTCCTGTCCATAGAATGATAGAATCCCTCGGTTCGAGCACGAACATACTTCTTCAAAGCAACCCATTTCGCCTGCGTCTGGAAAAACCGTATAGCATTGATGTGCTAGATACGCTGGCATAAGCTCAAGGAAAGGCCTTATCGTTTAGACAAAGAGGCATCAGCACTCAAATTATCCTCATCGACAGTGAACCGATGGTAGATACCAGCCGGTAGGGCGAGCAGATCTCCAGGCTCTACCCTGATCCTCACCCATCTATCCTTATCATCCCGGCCGTCGAACTATCCACCTCCCTTCAAGATGTATCGAATCTCTTCATCTTAATGCATGTGCTTGGTGGAGAACTTCTTGTATTGTCTTCATAGTCTGAGCCCATAGCATCAGGCGAGATTGTGATTTCGTCGCAATTAGCGTAGTCGCGAGCTTTGGCGAGGTCATCAACGTGGGCTGTAGTTGAGGGTGATGAGGACGGGAAGTTATGATAGCTGTACCCCAAGGGAAGGCAGGTGGACTTGTTGAAGCTCCTCGTCAGATTCGTGCGGGAGTCGGGAGTCGGGAGTCACCCTTACTTGTTAGTCTTGGTCCGTGAGGAGTAGTACAACTTGCCAGGACTTACAGGCTTGTTGTCGCGGTAGTAAGCCCTCATTTCGACTGCCACTTCTTGGATGTTCGTTTATGGGTCTGGAGATGTCCTCGAAGGTCTCGTAGACTTTTTTCAGCTTACAAGATTGGTCAGAAAAGACAACTTACGAATCATATGAGGTGCCAGGTTTGTATTACATAGATAGGAATATTACGCGCGTTCAGGAAGCGTCGTGAGAAATTCACTCAAGCAAGCGTAGAAGTGACTGCCGGGTAGGTGTAGAGAGTGGATATGAGACGATGATCATTTTTTTAAGAGACCAGTGGTTTAACAGTAGGAATAGGTCACTGTCTTTACAGAGAAGGAGATCCCAGTTGTTATAGCTTAGCTATTGAGATCAATTAGCTTTATACAGTCTTAGTATCTCGGATACCTATAATAATATCTTCATATACTCACACAGAAATATAGTCAGACAATGAGATTGTCAAAGAAGAACGTTGACCACTCTATGACACAGGGAGGTTTTTAACAATAGGAATATCAAAGAAAAGTCTCCAATATCATTGAACCTACCTTCATCGTATATGATCGCTTTGTTCTCGACACATACTCGATTCTCACTATAGGTACTTAAATTCTCATCCACCCCTCTTCTTTTCTCCTCACCATTAATACCACCACCACCCACACTCACACGCACAAGACCATAAAACCACAAAGCCACAAGCAAGCTCGAACACCACCAGAGCCATCAACCATCTCACCAAAAGCAACCAAACCCTTCAAGAATGGATCGTTACGGTGCCTTCTCACGTCAATTTAACAGCAAATACGATGATAGCTACAATTGTCACTCTTCGGACACCAAATCCGACTACGATTATGGGTATCCTCGTCGTGGTGCTGCTGCAGATTATGACCGTGGCCTTGGCATGACGAGGACTCGCTACGCCGAGTCAGATGGAGAGAATGATGACAAACATATCTGTCGTCGTCGTCGTGGCTCTGCGGATGACCACGAGACACTCGGCGGGGAGCGAACTGGCCGTGGTTTTGAGTCGCGCTATAAGCCTGATGAGACTGAGGACACAGAGCCGAGCACGTATGGCCATCGTCCTGGTCGCCTTGGTCCCGTCAAATCTGGCGTAGACACATACGCCTCTGATGCTCATATGAGCGAGCGCGACTATGAGCCATGCAATGCGGCTCGCGTACGTGTAAGTATGCGTCGCAATAGACATAGAGCTGAGCCTCTTCGATTCATCGACAGTGCTTATACAGATTCCTATGATAGAGAGATCGTGGTCGACTCGGATGGTGGACGCTATGAAAAGGGCCCACGTATGCCACGCGGAGATCGGCCTCGTCGTCGTGATGACTATGATACTGATTCTGAGCTTGAGTATGGAGAGAATTCTTTCCACGCACCTCCACTGCGGCGCGCACCTGAGCTACGTTCTCGCTTTGATGAAGCTTATACCGATCGAACTTCTGAGAACGAGCCTCGTGGTAAGCGCGAAATGAGTCGCCTGCCGGAGGCTGGCTATGATGGCAGCCGCTCGTATGATGCCAGCAGCCTTGATGGTGAGTCCGAGTACGAGCGCTATGGTCGGGACGCTTCTCGGGGAATGTAACCTCGTCATCCAGGACATGGTGCCGAGTCGGGGTATTTCCGTGATGACTATGACTGTGAGATTCGCGGAGGAGGTCGTAAATGCTCTATGCACGACGGCTAATCTACAAGCAAATACTAGTGGAGATCATAGGGGAATGACAGGTGGCTGCTGAAAGGGGCTGACGAAGCTAGGATGTGTGTGCGAAAGGGGATGGGTCTGAATGAGAGAATTGCGTGGCGAAATAATCTTGACATTACTACCTTAATAATCCACTTAATTTTCCGTACCCAAGCTAGTACCAAGTGCACTGTGCAAGAGAGAGATCAATGTTACCAAGGTCATAGGTGAAAATTTTGTTTAGTAAGTGCGCAGATTCTCCCAGGCTCTTGAAATCCTTCGTATATTTAAGAAATAATTGAGATAACAATAAGGAAGTAGGGTTATAGAAAGGCGACATTGAGGAAATCAATCGAATAACTTTTAGAACTAGATGTTGCTTCTCTTTATGCCTTGACTCCAAGTTATTTTCGAGGCTATACAGGGTACTTCGTATGGAAGAGCGTCTAAGTCCGATATATTATCAAGTACCTTAGGTAATATATTATCCGAAGGGATCTGCCAAGACATTCGGATCGGCAGCCGGGATTGCTCAGCCCACTCCCAAGGCGACCTTCTATGCTCAGTAACAAGACCTGCAGCAGTAATCACAGGGTTTTGAGTAAAAATGGCTCAAGCTGGTACCATAACGCCCCTTACTGCCCGCCCCAATGGCATTGCGCCAGGCCACGCTGCCAGCTCTGCGAGCTCAGCGTGGGCACATAAGTATCGAGGAGTAAGTCTCAATAAGCCCATTCACTAATATACAAAATATCGCTGACCATGAACACAATCTAGGCAACGGTAGAAGATCTTGACCCGCCGCCAGCCCTCTCGTCCACGCCGCACACCCCTATCTCCACCGCCCTGATGAACGCTTACGAGCGTGACTATACCCACTTGACTGTCATATCGGAATCTACCCGCGCCCTGCTGGGCTACCTCAATATTCCCCGCTTGAAGGAGCTCATATCCAAGGGAATAGTAAAAGAATCTGACCCTGTAGAGAAGGCTATGCAGAAGTTCCGACGGAAAGGGAACGTGTACAGGGTCATCACTATGGATACGCCGTTGGAGGAGCTCGAGGCCTTCTTCGAGGGCGTGGGCCTGGAAGGACATAAGCAAGATTTTGCGGTCGTGACCGACGGTGGGAGAAGGTTTGTGCTGGGTGTAGCCACAAAGGGAGATTTGGAGGAGTTTGTCAAGAGGAGACCCGCGTGATGAAATTGAATAATGATGATATGCTGGATGAACGGACTGGTTGCATGACAACGGCGTTTGATACCACTGAATGGCGTCTGGCAGTATCACCTACCGTTCTCAACAATGATAGGTATTTCAATGTCTTAAGATCTTTGCAGAACGAAAGGAATGACCACACAAAGGGAAAAGTAGACGAGAGCAATCATGAATTTTTGCCGTAAATTCTTGAGCGCGAGAGTCTAAAATTCTGCTTCTAGATTATGGTGAAGCTCAGAATCCGATCACCTGAAGCTTCTTCAACCCGTCAATTATTCATGTTCATTGCTGTTCAACGACAAGGATCCAGCACCACTCTTGGCCATTTTCTCAACTTCAATCCAGAGCTCCATCTCCACGTCCACAACCTATACAACTCCACGCACCAATCACTCATCGTCGCCGCAATCACCCCTTCAAAGCGCAAGTCCAACTCCTTCTCTCCGTCCCAATTCCACCAAACCCAAGACTCGCCATCACCAACCGGTCCCTCTCAGCACAGACCAAAACAACTTTCGCCCCCTCAAACTCAAAAATCGTTCCCACCTCTAGGATCCGAAATGTCATTCTCAGCAACTACGTCTCCCAGCCTTTTCACCGTCGAGTTCGTCCCAGTCACCAAAGCCAAAGGTTCAAACGTTTACATCGTCCGCCCCACAGCAATCTGGAACAACATAACCGTCTTCAGGGAATGCAACGGTAGACATCTCCCATTTACACCACACCTTCGCTTTCAACGCACTGAACAACTTCTCCAGTCAACTCCTCAACACTCACCTTCAACGACGACATCACCCTCCCCCGGCCCGGCCATGCAGGACTATGGACCGCACGCATCCTCGAAATCCGCGGCAAGGACGCCGACCATGTCTATCTCCGCGTATACTGGTACTACAAACCTTCACAGCTGCCTGTCAATATACGCTACCAAATGCAGCCAGGTGAAACGCACGTGCATCTCCCCACCGGCGACGATCGCGTCCATCTCGCTAGTAATGACATGGCCGTCGTCAACGCCAGCATTGTGAAGGGGAAATTGGAATGTCCCGTGTGGCATGTCCATGCAGGGGAACGGGCTGGTAATCTGCCCATAATCCCGTATTGGATGCATAGGTTCGATGTGCTGAAGGGAGTCGTGATTAGTGGTGGGGAGGTGGATTATGGAGATCCGCCGTGGCTCGGGGGCGGTGTGATTTGATGGCTGGGGGTGATAGGGCCTCGTTGAGAAGGTCGTCAGCAGTTTTAGATCGCTGAGTGTATTAACAAGCTTTCTTTCAAATGGCTATGATTCAGATCGCGAGTCCAGCTTGCAAGATTTTTGTTCAAGTGCAATTACAGTATCCGCTCATGTATGCTAGCACTCATTCGCTCTTCTCTTCAGCCAGCCGAATCAGAGGATGCCACCAAAGAACCGCTCAAACGCACTGGTATCGTACATACGTTCCTCAAATGCTTCATGCAAATTCCCAAACCCTCTCCTCCCACTAAGGCCACCACCTCATTCTCTCCCAACTCGCCAGAATCTCCCTAACTCCATCCTCGCTCAACCCATCCCTCTGGACCTTCCATCTCAATACGTCTCTCGCCTTCTTCCCATTAATACATAAGCTATGATCCTTCAACAGCTCCTTCTCCATGAACGGCGTCAGCGGACTCCCTTGCCCACCATCCAGCCCCTTCTGCTTCAGCATATCCGCCCACGGCTGTAAAATTTCTTCGTTGACATCGTCAACGACGCTGTCAAGATTCAGCTTCGCGAACTGGGATACGAAGGAACCTTGAAACCCGGTTTGAATATCGAAGATCTTCGAAACGATTGTCGATAGGGTATCTTGTCTCGTATCCCCTGTATCAACGATATTGAACGCCCTCTCAGCCATCGTACTCACTGCCGTCGGCGGCGTCTTCGCACACCACTCCGCAGCCTTCCACGCCGCATCACATACATCAAGCACATGCACGGTATTAATCCTCAACTCCTTCGTCCACAACCACTTCAACTCTTTCCCCAGGCCTTGGTATACGCGCGCTAGACAGAGACCACGGGATAGGAACCCGACATCGTATTCACCATAGACGTGCGCGAGGCGCAGACAGACATATTTTAGACTCTTTTCTCGCGCGAGCTTTTCCAGCGCTTCCTCGGCTTGCAATTTCGCTTTTGCGATCTTGAGCCAGGGTTTTAGCTGTGCGGCCTCCGCACATCCACCGGCCGATATCGTAGAAGAATTCGGCGGCTTGTAGACCATACCCGTCCCGAACTCCACCAAGGCCGTCTCAGGAGAGTTCATAGCAATATACGTCGCTAGCGTTGTCGTAAGCTGCGTCGAGCGCACAGCATAGACAGACGGGTCTTGCGAGTATCGTGTTTCCCCTCCGCAATTGAAAACGTAGGTGAAGTTCCTGCCGGAGGGGAGGGTAAAGATTTTCTCGAGAGATGTTTCTTTGCTGGCGTCTGCTTGCATGAAGTTCTGCTGGGAGCAGGCCTCGGCGAACTCTGGGGGGAGGCGAGCGAGTTGGGGGAGCACTTTGTCGACGAGGCGGATCTCAAAGGCAAGGGCGTGGCGGTGGAGGTGGAGGGCGAGGAAGCGGCCGATGTAGCCTGTTGGGGGAGATCAATTAGTTGCGTGGTTTCTATTGAGCGGGGGGGAGTGGGCAGTGGGGCGAGGGGCAGTACCTAAGCCGCCAATGATCAAGACCGCCGGCTTCTCATTGCTCGCTAATGTTGAAATTGAGGGAGCTTCCCCTGCCTTTGCGGCGTCCGCCATGGCTGCTTGAATGGTCGGTGACAGAAGGGTCGTGTGGTTACCACTCAGTGCAAGCTAATGTGGTAGCTTGGGCTGGAAGGTCTCGCTTGAGAAGGAACTCGATGAGGCGGGCACAATTGCTGGGTATAAGAAAGTACCATGGAAGTAATGAAAAGACTCGGAGGAAAGAGAAGGCACTCTTTATATCAAGTGCAACAGACTTGGCCAGAACTTTCTATAAGTGAAGATGTAGAGAGCCGACAGGACTGGGAACATGAGATTGCGGACGAGGGCCCCAAGTGAAGTTGTCTTGTTTTTCAAATCAAACAAACTCGATGATATATGTGGACATGTGGCCCAAGCTCGTTCTAGCATGGGGTCCGCAAAGGTCACGCCCAGAGAGGAACTGCAAGCAATGATGGTAGTAGACTTTACCCTGATGTTGTAGTGGTCACGAGACCTAACCACGTTTCATGTTCATCCCCTGCAACGCTGAGGCTTCAAGAACCTCGTATTCATGGGGGCGCTTTTGGAAAATGGGAAATGACCGTCTCGACTTTTTTATATTTGGGATGGATAGATGCATGTCGGTGAGAGTTGGTGACGAAGTCCCGCTGCAGCCCGCGCTGAACCAGGGTTCTCATAGGGGCCATGTTTGCAGGGGGGGGGCGCAATTTGTGAGCGTGGGGGGTGTGGCTTGGGGGGTAGAACGTGGAGATCGTCCGGGTAGGGAAATCTGAAACCTTTCCTGTCCAGGGTCTATACAGATGCTTCGTGAACGAAGTTGAGGCACCGGGGTTACATGGAGGTCGGAAGATGAGAATCGGCACCTTCGATGGGGCAATCTTCTGTAGCCGTAGTGAATAACGGACAAGTTCCAAATGCATGCTCGTATTGGCCATCAAGAGATAAAACGTCGTTGCAATCTATGTACATGCATTCAATGAAGTCGTTTTAGATGATGCAAGAGGAATCAAGGGGGTGTGCAGTCAGTCATTCTATCCATGAGCCGTAGGCGTTCCTCGCCACCCCATGCTAGTTCCCAGCAAATGTTTTCCGCGACCACTATAATGCCATGCAGCAACCCGAGACCGGGATCAGCGTGACCACGAAACCAAGTCATGCAATAAACAATGCTATGCAGGAAGTCGAATGCTCTTGCAATGATGTCGCGTTCTAAAAATCCCAATCCTCATCCACGGACTTGATCGCCCAATCAAATTTCTCCCGTAAGGTCTTGGAAAAGAACTTTTCGATAGGAACGTCGAATTTCTTCGAAAAGACCACTGTGAGACGCGGGTCGATGTAATTCTGCAACTGCATGTCAGCATTACCCCAAATTTGAAACGGAAGGGTTTCCACACAATCTTGGATGTTCCCAAAGCCACCTCCTTGTTGTTTTCCTTGTCCTTAGATTGAAGAAGCATGTTGCTGATACGCTGATCGAGTTTATCAATATTATTTTCGAGCCGCTCGATAGTAGGTCCTTTGCCTTCGGGCTCCACTTTGCCCTTCTTATTCTCAGCCTTGAACTTCTTAGCCAATTCGTCAGCTGCTTCGAGTCGTTCTTCTAGCTCCTTATGTTTCATCTCTTTTTGACCGTCAGCTTTCAGCTTCTCATTCTCTTTATGGAATTTCTTCTCGATCTTCTGACGTTGTTCCTCAACGAGATAGTTCTGATGCTCGTGGATCCACTCCTCGTCCAACTCCTTGTCAAGTTCGAAATACTCTGCGCCCTTCTTTTTCTTGATTTTAGGGTCTAAATCAATCATCATCTGCTTAAGGCGCCACTTCTGATATTTCAAACCCTTAATCCGGTCACCTAATTTCTCCATTTGGGTCTCGTGTGCTGCAGCAACGGTACGCTTGTGGTTGCAAAGAATGGCCACTTTGCGATTGGCTTCGTTGTAGTCCACAACTTTTTCGGCAATAGTACCGGTCAATCTCATGTCACGTAGAAGAGTAGCCATAGTGAAAGACGCGTTGTAGGTACGGAAGACCTTGGCAGTCAAACCTGTCATATAGTTGGATAGATGCTTGTTGAGTGCACTCGTTGTCAAGCGATCGAAGATCTCGTCGCCCTCTGACTTTGGGGATTTCTTAAAAATCTTGAGGTTCTTGAAGACCTGTGGGGCCACTTCAACTTCATCGTAGAAGCGAATACTATCCTTTCCGAGGAAGTCAAAGATCACCTTATTTGGTGGCTTGAGGGTAACGTGCTCGAACTTCAAAGAGCAGCAGCCAACAGTATCTGCCTCGTCATCACCTTTCTCGTTGCCAGCACGAAGTGCAAATTGATCGATAAGGTAAACAGCCGTCGCTCGTTGACGGTTGGCCATCACTTCATCCTTAAGCTCGATTTCGTAATCCTTGCGGATTCGATCGATGTGTTTCTTCAGCTCCCGTGCCTTCTCGAACTTCTTGTGGTCGCTCTGACCTTTGACGTCGGAGTTCGCAGCGAGCATGACATATTTGTAGGCGTTGTTGATACTTTCCTGCCACATTGCCAGCCACGTACCCTCCTGGTCGTGCTTGATTTCTTTCCAACGATGACCTTCAGGTGGCGGTGGTACAGTGGCCTCTTTACCAATGTTGATGGTGATTTGCTCTGGCTCCACTCGCTTCTTCACTCTCCCCGTTTTCGGATGGTCGCCACGGCCACGGAAGAGGCCTGGGGGCTCCACGCGAAAATTCCCAACTTTTTGCTTGCGGCCATCCCACATGCAATACATATATGGCGCTTCTGCCTCATCCTTTTCAGCTTTCAGCGCCCTCTTTTCTGCGGCAGGGAAAGCTTTCTTTTCGATGCGCTGACCATCAAAGTAGTCAAAAATAGACTGGAAATCGCACTTGCTGAATTCTTTGATGGGAACCTTGTTACCGTCCCTGTCGGTAGCCCCTCCAGTCTCCTTGAGCATCTTCGTAAAGTCATCAAAGAAGTTCTTCTGGAAAGTAGGATTCTCAATATTGTGAGTCGAGTTAAGCATAGCACCGAAGAATCCAGCGATCTCTTCGGCTTCAGGTGCCATCCTCACAGGCTTGCCGTCGTAGCGCATAAGGACGTTCTTCGGAAGAGGTTGGTATGGTAGAGGGAAAACTACCCCAGCGTGCTCCAGGGTGTTCCACTTCTTGGTACCGTCGCCTTTCGTCGGGTCCTCCCACCATCGGTACTCCTCCTCTTCTGCCTCGGCTTCCTCATCTTGCTCAGTCTCCTCTTTTTTGACTTCTTTGCCTCTCTTCTTCGGAGTCGACGCCTCGACCTTCGGAGCGGTCGTCTTTCTCACTGCTGCTTTCTTAGCCAGGGGCGTGTCATTATCTGAGTCCTCCTTTTTGACACCATTGCTCTTTCTCTTTGCTGGAGCTGCAGTGCCATTTGCCTTCTTCTTAGTAGAACCCTCTTTTTCTTCCTTGCGGATCGCCTTCGCTTCCCTCTCTGCTCGCTTCTGAATATTGGCTTTTTCGTATGCCAATTTCTTGCCCAAAGGAGCATCGGAGTCTTCGGATTCCCCAATTGCTGTCTCAGAGGCTTTGACGGGCTTCCTCATCACCGTCGAAGATTTTACTTTGGTCTTTTTGGCCACAAGAGGAGTGTCATCGGAGTCGAAGTCGGAGTCGGCCTTCTGCTTGCCATTGGAAACGCGACGTCGCTTACTCTGTATGGAGTCAGCAAAGGCAAACCTCACTTCATCCTCATCTTCGCATGTCACGCACCAGTGGCTGTCCCTCCTCGTCATCCTCATCGCTTGCTTCTATGTACGTCTTTCCCTTGCCCATGCTACCACGCCCTTTCCGCTTTGTGCTGGCGCCGTTGACCTCAGGTCCATCGATTTCCATCTCTTCCATAGGGCCGTTTCGTATGGATATGCCGGGCGCTCCATTTTTGGCGTCTGGATTTGCCTTGTCCATGGCCTTGTCAAGGCTCTTGGGAATGATGTCTTTTGACAAGTGACCGTTTCCTGACATCTTCCTGTCAGTGTGGGTTGAGCTAGAAAATCGAGGCAGGCTCGAACGCTTATACTACTAACGCCTCGAACGCCCTTTTCCAACGCCAAATCCGAAGTGATGAGGCGAGAAAGTACATACCGTTCATAGTGCCGTTGGATTTGGGGGCTTTTACGAGAGGCACGTCGTCGTCGGAAGAACTCATCGTTGTGAGGTATAGGAAGGAATGAAGGATCTGGCAACTCCGAACGGGGCCTCGCGGGTGAAGTTGTTTTCCGGCGAAGTAGCCGACGCGACTGTCACCTCCAATTCATGGTGTAGAGCTAGATATGAACAATGAAATAGAAGGGGTTTAGTGACGAAGTTGGAAGAAGAAAAGGTCTCGAATTGCCCATAGATGTAGTAAAGACAGACGAAGGGTGGATATAGAAGATAAAGCAGAAAAGGGATTTGGTTGAGCTGTATTTGGACCCAGAAAAAAGACGCTAGTCTTGATTAAGCTAAATGGAACTTGCCAAACCTCCGCTCAAGTTTGGTGGAAGCTCCTCGCTCAGGCTTCAGCAGCGACAAACATCCAATTGACCTCCGCTGCTGGCCTCCACTGACAGTCAATTGCCTACTTTAGATCCTCCTGTGGCTGTTTTCTTCACGATGCTCTCCCGAGCAGCTCGTCCCGCTCTCAATGCTGGAGCCGCGGTGTCCGTCAGGTAAGATTAGTTCTGAGAAAACGCTATACCAGCAGCCCCAAGCTCTTACTACATCAATCAAGACGGCAGGCAATTCATAAGAGCTCGCTAACAATCAATCGCTAGACCCGCGGTCCCCAACGCTGCCAATTATGCCACCCTCCGTGAGATCGAACAACGCCTGAAATCCATCAAAAACATTGAGAAAATCACGAAAACCATGAAAATTGTTGCCTCCACCAAGCTGAATCGTGCACAACGCGCCATGCAGGAGTCACGAAGCTATGGCCAAACCTCCAACACCGTCTTTGAGAAAGCCGAAACCAAGCCCATCGAGAGCGAAGACAAGAAAACCCTCATCATCGTATCCAGCTCCGACAAAGGTCTTTGCGGGGGTATTCACTCTGGTCTATCGAGAGCAACGAGAAGAATGTTGGAGAAAGAGCCGAATTCCCACATCGTTGTACTGGGCGAGAAGTGCAAAGCACAGCTGGGTAGATCAAACGGCAAACAGATGGTGATGAGCTTTGCCGGTGTAGGGAAGGATGTGCCGACATTTGCAGATGCACAGGCGATTGCTGATCAGATTGCCTTGCTACCTACGGATTACGGTAGTGTGAGGATTATGTACAATAAATTTGTCAATACGACCAGCTACGAAGCTACACCGATCGAAGCATTCTCGGAAGAGGCTATTTCCAATTCACGTGAGTCCTCTCCATCAATCAACCAACGGAGCTCCTCTGACTGTGTCTAGCACAATTCGCTCAATTTGAGATTGACGATTCAGTGCTGGCCAATCTCAGGGAATACGCTCTAGCCAACTCGCTCTATTGGGCTCTAGCAGAAGGCCACGCATGCGAACAATCTTCTCGCCGAAATGCTATGGACAATGCCTCTAAGAACGCCGGAGACATGATCAACAAGTTCCAGATCTTATACAATCGCACACGTCAAGCTGTCATTACTGGAGAATTGGTGGAGATTATTACTGGTGCTTCTGCTTCGGAAGACTAAGGAGAGCAGATGTACATTACTGTGAGATGCATGAAGAGATAGTGGTCCAATGAAGCCCTTTTTGTCAATAATTCCTGTGCCTCTACATTCCCGTAAAGCTATAGCTGGCTTGAACATGCCACTGGTGCGGACTGCCCATGGCACAGGTCTGTTGAAAACTCGATTGGCTGGTTGACCTCGAATGTGATGATTTCGTTCTTCATGTATACTAAGAAAAGGGTGCCACTTAGATCAGGAGTAGACAAGGCGCTTTGAGTCTTCTTATTTCTTTCATTTAGGTAACAAGAGCTCCAGAGTCAAATTTATAGCAATTTGGCTTTGTCCGGTCCAGAAGATTCCTTCTAGACCATATCAACAGTATCTAATCCGGACCGGACCACTATACCTACTTAAGGTCACAAATTTTCTGGATCTAAACTTGGCCTTCTCGCAAGCCGGAAAAGTTGATGATGGCCTATTATCCACCTACTTCACCATCAATTCAGAGTCATACTTGCTTAAGGTATTTGACAAACCAGGCCGATATAGGAGTACCTCCCTAAGGCTTACTACGCTTAAAGCTACTCTATGTTTGACAGCTGAAACCATGATCTTCTAACAGCCACGGCTTAGCCGGTGTGGATGTAGCTGTTCTTTGTATCGATATCTGAGAAGCACTGCGGAAAGTAGGCTGTCAGGAAGAGATTCAGATGGATTCCGCTGCTCTCCAAGGCTTTGCGACGCCTGTCACCTAATTGGCCTTCAATTGGGTTTGGACATGATCCGAGCTACCCTGCCATCAACGTGTGACAAGCTTGCTGCGGGCAGTCTCCTCAGCGTATCCTATTGGACTGAAGGTGCGCTCGTACTTAGAAACCTCCAATACCCCTTTAAGCGTGCAAGTCAAAGGGTGACAACCCAAAGTTTCATGTCTTACGCCGCTTTTTTAGACAGCAAAGGGCCTATGCTAAATTTTAGCAGAGGCAACTTACCATACTCCTATTGACTGAGACTCATCCTCGCCAAAAGATACAGGCCTCGAGCATGACTGCGGCACTATAATACACATTGTTGCTAACTGATTTGCTCTGTCAGTGGAAAAATAGCCGAGTATTAGTGAGCATGAGATCCACGAATTGGCCCCTGCCCAGATCCTGTTGCATAAAGATGTTTCATTGAAAGGATTTATCTACAATTCGCAGACTTTTCGAACTCCAACTTCTCAGCAAACACAGGATCTCGAAAGCCTTTCAATTTGAAGACCCTCAAGGAACTCAGCCCCTCGACCATATCGTTCAGCATCTTTTTCTCCGCCTTCAACATAGCATCAGCAAGATTGCCTTCCCTCTTCGTCCCTTTACCAGGGCCATGTCGGACAATGATAGCTTGATTTGGGTCCATGTCCATCAAACCTGCGATATCTTCAGGCTTCTTCCTGTCGACGATGAAGATTTCGAGTTTCTGTAGCTGGCGAAGATGACTGAGTTGCAATGCAATGAGTGGAAATCTCGCCCAAAGATGGTCCGCCCAATCGATTTCGAGCCGAATTTTGGTGATCATTTGACGGTTTCGTGGGGGTAGAGTGAGGAGGTGAGCGTCGAAAGCGTAGGATTGGGAGGCAGTGATGATGTTTTCGCCGTAAAGAATGGGAAGGCCGGTAAAGAAGAAGAGGCGACAGACGCGTAGCAAGTCAGTGCGAACAGGGGTGTAGGCTTTTCTGCCAGGTTTGCGTGGTTGAATATCCAGAGGCAGGGCATCGGAAGAGACGAGTAAGGAACGTAAGATGACTTTTAGGAGATTGAGTGGAAGTGTCGTGACGTTGAGACGAAGCGGGTTGGCGCCATCCATGATATGGGAGTGACTGACCAGGTCCATCATTGACATGCTAGCTTGGAAGGAGGCAAACCAGGCACAGGTGTTTTGCATTCGGAACGTCTGTGTATATGACATGATTAGGTCAATGATTAGGTCCCAGATAGGTTTGTAGTAAAGAATTAAAAAGCTCATCATTAAACACTTTGTTGCGCAATTCTGGGTAAAGACCGTCATAGCGCCAGCATGTGGCCCTCTTAGGTTGCGCCTGGCCTGTCTGGACTGGCACAATTGACCTTGAGTCGCATTTATCTTCCCAGTGTGGACCTGGGTCTAAGATAGGAACGCCCACGACTCGTTCCCAATACTGATCCTTCCAATGATGACTCGTAATATGATTGAGTCTATTGTCATCAACATGCCACCCTTGCTCAATAGAGCATCCCTCTTCAAAGAAATAGACTGTACTGTCGTCGAGCGCAATATTCCTCAGTAAAGGTGCACGACCTTGTCGGATAGTCAAGAAGTCCAGATCTTGGTTTGTGAGTGTCTTGACCAGACGGGGTTCAACACGAGACTGGCACTCACTTGACGGAGCATTGGATGGCGCATGTTGCGAGGATCCAGATATGTCCCATACGAGCAATGATTCATCTGTATCGTGTTCGCGCGACGGAGATGGACCCTGTTGCCAAATGTAAGCCGCATAGTAGGTGTCGCTGTGAGTGGAAAGCCAGCGTCTTTGCCATCTTGGTGATGGCCCGAAAGTGCCCAATTTCCATTCGCTGCGAAATTCCACACGCCATTCAGGAAGCCGAAACCGCGCGACCGCTGCTTGGATAAGGCGGACATCGTAAGCAGTGGCAAAAAATCCGGCGTCGTCTCCTATTTGGTTCATTGAACTGTATGCAGCCCATTCGATCATGAGCAGATTGTGTTTTAAACGCAGTCTACGAACAACTCGTCCGCTTTCGTCGAAAGGAATGGCTGATCTTGTGTTGGATGCAATGTCAAGCAGAACATAGGCAGAAAGCCCAAGTTCGAAGTAGACGAGCAGGCCGGAATCGTACGTCCAATCTGTCTCTTCCAAATCGATTGGTAGAGTGCCAACCCTAGTGACTCCATTGAGTCGATCCTGATCAGTTGCATGCTCTGGGGTCACAATGTAGCGATCCCATCGTCTAATTGGATAATATCCGTGTTGAATAGAGTTATGCTGTTCGTTGGTCTGTGGGTCTCTGAGTGGAAGACGGAGCTCATGTGTAGTGAATGACACGGGATTTCCAGATTGCAGAGCGCAGTATCTCGCCACAACTCTGTCGAAAGCTTGTCTCCAGTCTTTTCGCAATTCAGACAGGCCCGAGCTCATCTCCGGTGGTCGGAGATCACCGAACGAGGATTCTTTGGTCATCTCAGTTTGGTCTGTACTTGAGCTGACGTCTTCGGCTGCTCGAATATCACTGGATGGAGACTCTTTGGCCAATAGGGTACGCACTTCTCGTGCCTTGTTATAATCCTGGGCTAGTATAGATCTTAAGACATTCTCGTTTGTGAATACATCGTACCATGTCTTGGAGACAGATCGAGAATGAACAATGTCAAGAGTACCTAAGAGTTTGGTGATGGAGATGAAAAGGTCCTGCATATATTTCGAAATCAGTATTTCGCGTTCCATGAAGCGACGAGAGGGAACACAGGACCTGAGGGACGATGGGACAAAATTGGGCATGATATCAAGAAATGCCTTCATGGTAGTAGAGTCATAGTCTTAGAAAATGTTTCAAAATTGCACATACCAGTGGTAGATCTGGCAGATTTAGGACTTTCCCATTTGGGACCTTCCCCATATTGCCGGAGCTAGGCGTTATACCTAAGTATAAGGTACTCTATTAATCCTGCATTTATTTGTCAAGATCTCGTCCCTATGTCGCCCGGTCGCGTAAGTGTTGCAAATATAACAAAAAGTCCGGTGATGTGAAAGCACAAGGCTTCGAATCGCCAAGATACGCTAGTCTTAAAGCGGATCTGTCATTAGGTTAGGGCTACAACTCACAAGCTCAAGCTTTAAGCTATAACGCCTGGAAAAGAGTCTGGAGGCCTACCAGTAATCGGCGTTGTGCTCATGTCGTAAGACAGCGTCGCTACACATCTACCCTCATTCACAATCCGCCATTATGATCTCCAGTGAGACTGGCGCCTAGCGAGAACAGCTGATCCATGTATTAAGTCATGGCATTCAGGCTTTGTCTCTCATCCTACAGCCCAGATAGCCTTGAGGGTACTCCAACATGCAGTGTGATATCTGCCAGCGCTCCGCGAGTAGCCTGCTGCCATTCAACTGCACCCTCTGCGCGCGAGATGCCCTTTACCAGCCCAGACTTCAGCTTGCCCAGACGCTGCTACACAGAGAAAGCCTTGGGAAGGAGGTAGAACGGTGTGTAAAGGGCTCATCGAAGGTTAGGAAGACCTCAAACTCGGCGACCGCCAAACCTGCTGAACACAATGCCAAATGGGCAGTCGAGCGCGCCGCAGCAGAACAAGTCATCTCTGAGGAGGAAACGCAGACCGTCCTTGCTCATGTCGGAAGTCTGAGGGAGGAAATACAGAACGTTAAGGCTGAAATAGCAGAGAGGAAAGCGAGGCTGCAAAGAAGACGTTCAGAATTTGCGTCTGCAAAGCAAGAGCTGTCACAGAGCCAGACAAATGCGGTCGAGCCTGTGGAGAAGGGAATTCGGAGGACAGAACATCGATGGGACATTTTGCACAATAAGACCGCAGAAGCTCGCCTCTTCTTATGCAGAGAGGCTGCTCTGCTCTATGGTCTGCAACAGCGAAAGCGGAAGAAGGGTGGACTTGGAAGAGACGTCTATTACATTGGAGGAGTGCCCATCGCTGATCTCAGGGACTTGAATAGTATGCACGGCTTTCTAGGGTCCTAAAAGCTATACTTACACGTTACAGACGCTTCACCTGCTCAACTCACGACCTCAATCACGAATCTGGCCCATTTGGTGCACCTCGTATCTCACTACCTTTCTCTACGACTACCAGCCGAGATCACTCTGCCCCACTGCGACTATCCCTTGCCTACAATCTTTTCGCCCGGCTCATCCTACACTGGCCGCGAAGTCTCGTTTCCAGGTCTCACACCCTCCCATTCTTCGAACAACAGCCCTTCGGCTTCCCGCCATGTTGATCAGCGACCACCACCTCGACCCCGGCCCTTACATCTCGATAAGAAGCTCTCGACCCTCGCCAAGGACGACCAAGTCGGTTACGCGTCTTTTGTGGAGGGCATCACATTCCTAGCATGGGACATAGCATGGCTATGCAAAACACAAGGCCTTGACGTTGGTGGGAACTCCTGGGAAGAAGTCTGCGCAATGGGAAAGAATTTGTGGCTTTTGCTACTAGCTCCGCCTCCACGGCCTCCGATATCGAGAGAGATATCTAGCAAGAGCACTCCGTCCAAGCCACCGATATCTCGCGCTTCTGCTGCTACGACCCGTGCGCCTACCACGGAGAGCACCAAGGACGGCCCGCCACTGGGTCACTTCTCACATGGCACTGCTTATGGCTATCTTGCTACAGCGGCTGGTACAGAGTACATGCGCGATTGGCGGCTTCAGTCTCCGGTCAAGGTTGTCGAAAAGGTCAAAGCGATGTTGCTTGCTGAGAGGACGGGGGCCGAATGGGAGATACTTCAAGACAATGAGTGGGAGGAGGAAGAGATTGAAAGAGAGGCGAAGCTTGAGGTGCAAAGCGTAGGAAGGCCTGAAGTAGAGCAGACAGGGATCCTGGTGAGGCCGGAGCTTGGAAGGAATGATACTGGTGCAGACAATGGAGGCAGTGGTTTAGAGAGGGAAGAGGGCAAAGGAACGAGTGGATGGATGAAATTGAAGAATAGATGAAGGACTTTGGAGTCATGGCGTGTCCTAGTCATGCTCATGTTCATCTATGCGATATGAAATGTGAATATACCCCTCTGCCTCCGCGGTGTCCTAAAATAAAGTCAATATGCCTCATAATTATCGGAATATATAGGATCTTTTGGTACAATTCCCATGTCCAGTACCCTTTCTACCTCAATTGGCAGAGCGCAAGGCTGTAATTTGATCATCTACCTTGAGGTTTCCAGAAAGGGAAGTTCCTTGAATTCCTTTTGCTCTTGTTCATCTTTTTACTTGCTCCAGGATCTACAGAGTATGTACGAGGATATAATGTTCTATATATACATCCCCAGTTCAATGGTGCTCTACCCTATGAGGTGCCCCATAAGGATTTTCCGCCTGCCAAGCCTGGATGGATGAATTGTAATTGCACCCTAGTGTAAATCGCCTATTCAACCGCATCCACCCGAACACTCGAACCACAACCTTTTATCAAAATCCCTGCCCCAAGCACTATACAAGCCGCCACATACCCGCACAGCAGCCTCCCTACAGGCTCTTCTATTCTTGCCCCCCCCGGCCCTCGAAATCCACAACACCAGAACCGCTACTACTCTGCAAAACAATCGTACTCGTCCCCATCACCACCGTGCCACCAGTCCCCGAACTTACAGGCGTCCCAGATACAGTCACGCTTGGCCCACCAGGATTCACTGTCGTGCCAGTCATCTCGAATCGTGTTGGGTTGGCTGTGAATGTCACACCGCCCGCTGATAGTATATCGGCAGGCGTGATTACGGCCGTCGAGAACCTCTGCGTGCTGCTGCCTACAACCGCAACACCACCGCTCGACGGCTCGAAGATGGGCGTTCCAGAGACAGTAATTGCACCACCGGGTGTGAGGGTTTGAGTACCTATTGTGAAGGCGAAGGAAGGGTTGGCTGTGTAGGTCGAACGACCAAACGTGAGGACGGGAACGTTCGTTTTTATAATGGACGCCGGTGAAGTCATGAGATACTGCGTGCTATGCCCTAACCACAGCAATGGTCGGGATGGAAGCGAGCAAGATGTACGTGTCGGCTACTTGAACCACACCGCCTGGTGTCAGAGTCTGGACGGCTATGAGGAATTGGGAGGCTGAATTGGCTGTGTAGGTTGATCCGGCAAAGGTCAAAAGAGGAGGACTTGGAGCAGCTGCCGTAGGGACGGAGCCCGCAATGAGATTACCAGATGGAGCCAGAGAGAAGTAGTTGCCTCCAGACGTGATGGCTGGTCCGCCTACTGACAATGTCGAGCTACCGATGGTGACGGCTGAGGAGTTGTTGATAGTCAAAGTCTGGCCAAGAGCAGTGATGACATGTGGAAATAATGCTGCAGCAGCTTGTGGATGTTCCGCGGGAGTAGTTCCTTGAGGACTTTCCCCTGGACTAATTCCTACGGAACTGCTGCCTCCTGCGCCATTCTCCTGAAGGCTTTCTTGCTGATTTGGGGAAGGAGTACCGCCGGCCAAGGCACTGTATATGTCCCCTCCTACACCTGTCCCCTCCTACACCTGTCCCTCCTACACCTGTCCCCTCCTACACCTGTAGATGGTTGTGTAGTATACAAACTGATAGTAGTTGGTGAGCCGGTGACTTGCTAGTCTGCCGCAGGACCAGGCGAACGGGCTCCTTTCCCAGCAGCTTGTTGGTTGGTTGGAGCTGGATTGAGTTCGGCTGATGGACTGGGGATACTAGGCTGTAGAGCTTGTTCTAGCTGAGACATTTGCTCTAGAGAGACGCTATCAGGATCGAATGGCGGACACGCAGCAGCGCTGTGTCCTGGATCAGCTGGTGGCGCTGCTGCCTTATTAAGGGTGACCGGCGGCTGGTTGTTGCTAGCAGGCGCCGTTGTCCACTGTGGGAGGCCTGGTGAGCCAGTATCCTGAGGCGCAGCTGGCGTACTTGACGCTGTTGGATCCGCGCTCTGGCCCACGGGCACTGGAGCAGGATAGCTGGGCGGGACCAATATACTCTTAGGGTCATGCGCATCTGGACCACCTTGAGCATTTACGTCGACTGAAGACAAAGATATATTCCCTCCGGTCCAAATAGGTGGTGGATCCACGATCTCCGTTGGATCCTTGGGTGCCGGGACAAGTGATTTCTCGGGTGCAAGAGCACCAGTTGACTGTAGAGTTCGTAGAGGATCATATATTCCGTATGTCAAGACGAAGTTGCTAGTGGATTCAATAGCGGAGCAACCTACCCATGCTGGATCCAGTGGTAATAATTCTGAAGGTGCCAAGCTTATGGGGTTGTAGGGCTTCCCAACAATCGATGTGAGGAAGGTTAAGCCATCACATTTAGTGGTTAAAGGATCGGAAATATCCCAGGTTGGGCATGCAATATCAGAGACGGCTAATGTCCCAGTAGTTGCTTCTGACTGAGCAGATGGTGCTGCCTGGCCAGATGGTCCGCAGGTTGATGGCCAAATGCTGTAAGAGATGGACGTCATTGCTGTGACTGCCACAGGCGTAGGACTAGTATGTGTCGCTCCTCGGAGTCCACAGGAGTTGGAGACAGCGGCTGTGCCAATGACTGAAAAGTATAGTGAGCGATAGGTGCTGTAAAGTATCAGCACATACTCGTTCTTGTGTTACGCTAGAAAGCCATACTACGTGAAGCCATCAATCACATCTATAGTGGGACCATCTCCTCCTCGAGCTTCGAGGCTCTGTCTAGAGTTTGCACTGTGACTTTCTTGTGAACGGGTAGGATTGCTTGCAGCGTTGGTTGTGACACTTCCTTCAGGTTGCGGTTGAATACTTTGACTCTTCGCGTTTTGGCTCGCTGGAGAATGCGTTACACTACTCTGATCGAAGCCTGCGGAAGAGGTTCGCGCGGACTGATTCCGTCAGCCAATATAGTACCTTAACTTGATCGATATGAACTTGACAGCTGCCACAACACTGGTATATCTGGGCACCAACTTGCGGGTTCAGAAAGCAGGGCGGATTGCTGTAGGTATCAGGATCTGCCGTAGTAGGTAATCTAGTGACTCGGCACCCAGCACCAGTTGCACACTCAGATATATGCGGCAGCTGCCCATTTGCGTATGAAGAGCATTCGGACTTCTACCAAAGCTCACAGCATATTCTTGGTCCGGACAACCAAGGTCGAAACCTTGTGCCTGTCCGATTAAGGACGCTAAGTGGGCTGAGACGTATTGAATGCAAGGTACTGTTGTTGTATATGTGCTGCTTGTCTCATTTACGCCCACAGCGATACTGCCTAACAGGTCGATGGGACCAAAGATATCACAGCCCGCAGTGCCAAGGCTGTCTGTGCGCCTGATGAAGTCAGGTGCTTTGGTAATGGACGATGGGACTTTAGTTGCGGATGTTGCAATCTTGCCCGTCTGAGTGGCAGATTCCCCTGTAGCCGGGATGCCTGACGCTGATGACAACGACGATGTCTTCTGGTCATTGTTGCACGCGGATCGATCAATCACTATCGGCTGCGAGCACGGCGATGTCAAGTTGTCTGTCCACTCGGTTGCTGGGCAACCCATATAGAGAGCCCAGTCTGGTTAGGGTCGCCGTCGACATTACAACGAATGATCGGTGGTCCAGTGGGAGAGGACTTTATATATAATTTTTTTCGAGCTTGCACTAGTGCGGTATTCCTATATTGGCAGCTCCCACGAACAAGCGCAGATGGAAGTAGTAGGGCATACAGAAAGCAACGGAACGAATGGTGCAGTCCCAGCATGATCGTAGAGGAGAGTGACAGTCTTGGTAGAAGTCACTTGCTGAGGTGTTGTTCCTAAAGCACTGGACACAGCGGTATGCTTTCGAGAGGCTCATTGAATGAGCGTTGGCATAGCCAGACGCGACCAAAGGTAGCCGGGTTCTCGATTCATGCCGGGGAGTTCACCCTAACAAATGTCGAATCCTGTGGCTCAAGGGATTATAACGACGGCATCAGAATCGCTGCGTTATTATTAAATACTTGGAAGCTTGGAAAATCATAAGGTAGTGTACTGCAAGCCACATATGCTCGAAGAGCGCGAGCTTTCGAAGAAAGAAAGAATCAGCGTTCGACCTCCATCTTATAGCGTTTCAATTGTAGCAAGAAAGATCTATGAAGTTGTTTCAGGAACGGACCTCAGTCTTAAAAGCCACAGTTGAAACCAATCAACATATTATCGTTTCGGGGTTGCAAGGACATTGTATGATGGCGTCCCACTCTAGCGTCACCAAAAGCACAGCCTCGTAGAAACGCGAGTCTCATTTGGGGCGATAAATCGCAAGCAGCTCTAGAGGGTATAATGACTTACAAAGATATCAAAAAGCCAGCCAGGTACCCATCAAATGCGCATCACAGATGGAACTGTTCCAAGTATTTGGTGGCCGCTTCGACGGCCTCGTTGACTTTCTCCGGGTTCGTGCCGTTGCCAACGCTGGTCGCTCCTCTCCCGCCGGCTGCGCCCCCAACCACCCCCGCAACCGACTTCGTCCATTCGCTAGCAGACAGCCCCTTCTTGCTTGCTCCCTACACATTATTAGAGCGTTGATTCAGTGATTTGTTGGAGTACTTACCTCAGAAACATGGCATCCATGAATGACCTTGCCGTCGACCACTGCGAAAAGATAAACGATCTTGTCTTTGTTCTTCTTCTGGACGTGATTTACAGCCTCGCTGATCGCTTTCTGGTTGGCAGTGATCCCAATCTTTGAGATAAAAGGACGAGCATCTGCCTTAGCAAAGTGGTCATTTATCGCGTCCAAAGCTTTTTTTGCGTCGGCTTTTTGCAACGCCTTTTGCTCGTCCAGCTGTGCTTTGACGATCTTTGCAAAGTGCTCCCGGAGCTTCGCTTTTGTAATCCACGATATCGACAGTTGGTTTAAGTCTGATTGCGTTGTCTTCACTTCTTGCTCCTTCTGATGACCGTGTGGCATCTTTTCTAGTCGATCTAACCGCTTAGCAAATTCTTTCGCGACTCTCTGGACCTCATATGCATCGGACCCGGTAACGGCGACAATTCTTCGTATCCCCTTAGCAATGCCACTCTCTTCAATGATGACCAGCTCTTTGATATCGCCTGTCTGCTTAACGTGGGTTCCACCGCAAAATTCGATGCTGACTTCGCCCCACTCAGCGCTTTTGACATTCTGCAAAAGATCCTCAACCGGTACACCCACTGAGACAACTCGTACTGGATCTGGATATGTTTCACCAAAGACAGCACGTAGCCCGTTGATCTCCCTTGCGGTAGCGAGCGGTACGTCCTTAGCGTAAACTTCGCAGTTCTGCCTGATGTATCTTGTCGACTCGTCTTCGATCTTCTCTAGGTTTTCTATCGATATGCCCTCTCTATGCGAGAAATCGAATCGTAGCTTTTCTGGAGCAACTAGCGAACCTTTCTGATCGATGCCATGTCCAAGCACCTTTCGTAGCGCGAAATTAAGTATGTGCGTCCCAGTGTGATTGTTCCGTATCGGCCATCTCCGTAGTTCGTCGAATTCGCAGATGACTTCGTCACCTACAGACAAAGAACCGTACTTCATGTAGCCAGTATGCAACACGTAACCAGCATACAATTGAACGTTCTCGACTTCGAGCTCAGCAACACCGTCGATGATGAGATTTCCAGTGTCGTTCTCTTGGCCACCTTGCTCCGCGTAAAAATTCGTTCGATCAAGAATCAAGCCCAGCTGCTCATGTTCAGGCACCACGTCGGTTCCTTTGAGGAATTGCTTTGCATGGTAGACCGCCCTTACTTGAGACTTTATGTTTCCTCTGGCAAATTTGGGACTGTCGTCTGTTGGCCGAACGTCGTTCATTCTCGAAAGCTGACCCAAACCGTGCACATCGAGTTTCACAAGATCTGAAGCAGCTTTCTTCTCCCCTCTACTCGCTTCTTTGGCTTTCTGTTTAGCATCTTCGAATTCTTTGTCATCAATAGTCAAACCGCGCTCCTCGGCCATAAGCCGCGTCAAATCCACAGGGAAGCCAAAAGTATCGTACAACCGCCAAACATCAGCGCCATGTAGCTTAGTCGAATCCTTCAGCTTCGACTGTTGAGCATAACTCTCGAACTGCTTCTCGCCTCTGTCAAGCGTCTTAGCGAAAGACGCTTCCTCCTCATTCAATATTTCCATGACTTCAGATTCCTTTCTCTTGATCTCTGGAAACATGTCGCCCATTTGCTGCACTACCGTTGGGACGATTCTTGAGAAGAATTCGCCAATGTCTGAATTGAAGTACTTCCGCGCGTACCGAGCACCTCTTCGCAGTACTCTCCGTACAACGTATCCTCGCCCATCATTGTTGGGAGCAGCTCCGTCCGTGATTGCGAATGTGAGTGTCCGCACGTGATCCGCGACCACTCGATAAGCGGTATCAATACCATCTGGATCTTCGTCACCAAACATGCCCCTGTACTCTCTTGCACCCGTGATCTTCTGTATTGTAGTGAAAAGAAGAGTGAAAACATCTGTATCGTAGTTCGACATCTTGTTCTGCAACACTGAGACCAAGCGTTCGTAGCCCAGTCCAGTATCCACATGCTTATTAGGCAGAGGCTTCAAGGACTTGTCCAGCTCTCGGTTGTATTGTATAAAGACATTGTTCCAGATTTCCAGAACATTGGGGTCATCTTGATTGACGAGATGAGCAGCATTCCTGCCTCCTATCCGGTCATAATGTATTTCACTGCAGGGACCACATGGTCCCTGGTCACCCATTTCCCAGAAATTATCTTTCATGTCGCCGGTCAGAATGTGATCCTCAGCCACTCCGACCATTTTCCACATCTCTTTAGCTTCTAGATCTGGCTTCAGGCCTCCAGACTCGTTGCCCTCGAAGTATGTCACGTAGAGGCGATCAGGATTTAGTCCGTAGATTTTCGTCAAAAGTTCCCATGAGTATTTTATGGCTCCTTCTTTGAAGTAGTCGCCGAAACTCCAGTTGCCCAGCATCTCAAAGAATGTATGGTGGTAGCTGTCTTTGCCCACATCATCGAGGTCATTATGCTTGCCTCCCGCGCGTATGCACTTCTGCGAGTTGACCGCACGCTTGAGTTGTGCAAAATCTGACGAAGGGTCGACGGTACCGAGGAAGATGGACTTGTACTGGTTCATACCAGCATTGGCGAAGAGGAGGGTAGGATCTGAGTGCGGCACGACAGAAGAGGAGGGTACTGTAGGATATGTTAGTCCTAATATCAAAGCTTGAGCCCTTAAGCTTTCCCACCAAATGTATGCCCATTCTTCTTGAAGTAGTCCATGAAGGTGTCTCGCACCCGCACGGCAGGCCATTCTTCTGAAGAGGCCATCCTGAGGGCGGTACTGAAGCTCCTGGTGCGGTAGGTGTTGTGCAATAGACGAGGGTAAGGTGCTCGGGATACGTTGTGAGTCAAAGGGAAAAGTCCGCAACTCCGCACCACACTGACTCCTACCATCCAGCGACGCCAGCTCGAGAAGAGGATAAAGACCCCAAGAAGTCTCAGCCGGTGTGTAAAAAACCGCAAATGAGTGACTATGTTTCGAGGATGCAGCCGAAGGGAGGACGTTTGGTGTACCGGATCTACAAGATTCGGAGATTTCTACAGACTTCTACTTTATTACTGTCACGACCATGGTCATGATGCCATAGCCAATTAACAAGTTTCATTTCCATATGGAAGGTTTATGCAAAAGCACCAAATACATCATGCGTCCGCCAGAAAAGATCCAGTAGAAATACAAGCCAGTAGGGTCAAGAGCAAGACTCTTCGTACCAGTATGTCGGCCTGAAAAGATGGACCCCCACATCCACTCCCGAAGGTAAGATGCCGTGGTGAGTAGTAGGTCTCTCCGCAGAGTATCATCTCCTTTGCACCAAAATAGGCCCGAACCATAGATTGAACCGATCCATGAAGGAAAGGGGGTAAGGGCCAGAGTGTTGGCAAAGGTAAGTTAGTAGTAGACAGTATAGCCTTTCATGTAGCAGAGAACACGAGAAAATGCGGTGCATGTTTCATGTTTCATGTAGCTCCATGATATATTACCGCTCATATGTAGCATCGGCAAGCGCTCGTAACCCGTTTCATTCCTCAGGTACTGTCTCAATGTCAGCAATTGCTCCTAGCACAAGGATCAATATACCTACTCTCAATCACACCCTTATCAATATCATCACTGATATCTTTCGGCGACCTCCCATCCACTTGACAACCCACGCTGAAAGCAGTCCCTAGAACCTCCTTGACCGTACCCGACAGCTCCTTTGCTAACGACTTGAACCGCATCGTCCTCGCAATGCTGATGATCTCATCGAGGGGAATGGACTTCGAGTGTTTGATATTTTTCTCCTTTTTCCTATCTCGTGGTGGTTCCTTGAGAGCTCTGATGACGAGGGAGGATGCGGAGGGGACGACTGAGACGGCGGCTTGACGGTTCTGAATTGTGAGCTTGACGGTGACACGGAGACCTTTCTGTTCGTGCGTAAGCATTGGCCAAAACGATATAATAGTTCCCCTTCTGTAGTAGGCATACCCAGTCACCAGTGGCTTTGGCAATATCTTCTCCGACCTTCTTTGGCGACAGACCGAGAGGACCGATTTTGGGTGCAAGAGCTGAGGAGGCACCGACTTCACCACCAGTCGCGCGGAGAGTGCTGGACAAAACAGTGGTCAGTTTAGCGGTTTGGCAGGCCGTATGGGGAAGGGTGGAGCTTCGCTGATTTACTTACATTTCCTTCACCTCATTGGGATCAAATTTTGGAGCTGCAATAAGGCAAAGTTAGCAGTAGCAGAAGGAGTTTCTATGATGGGCACATACGCATGGCGAAGAGAGAATGTTGACAATAGTCGTTGGTGGTTAGGCGAGATGGAGAGCTTGAAGTGCGATAATCATCTGTGGGAGCTAACCTTCTTTGGCGTAGCGCGTCGTCATATCAATGCCGACCCAGACCCGCAAGAGCACTAATCGCCGCCGAAGGCCGTAGAATCCTCGAGATCGTGAGCATCTTCATGCATTGAAACCGTCAGCAGTACGGGTGATCTGCCGTACAAGACTGGATTTGATATGACTTGCACTTTCACCAATCGCACGGTTAAGGTTGTTTGGAAGAGGAAATGGCTATGAGTTCCCGCAAGCGGAGAGCGGAGGACGACCTCCAGAACGAACAGCGGCTTGCGAAGCGATTCGACTTGCTCAACTTAGGTACGTAAGTTTCCACGCCCCGCTGGTGGACCTGGCTGACCGACATAGACCATACCGGCAAGCTCTACATCCCCATCGAAGAATCCAGGCCCAGGCGCTCCCCACGCATCACTGGCGCCAGCGACTCTATGCAAGTTGACGATACGAAAGACCGAGTCTATATTCACAATCTAGACGATGAGCTCTCAAACATCGAAGCGGAAGAGGAGAGGCTGGTCTTTCTGCCAGAGATCGAGAAGAAGCTCGGCAAGATACCAAAGTCGGTACTGTTAGGAGAGGGTTATCCTACTACTGGGAGTGAGATGATTCTTTACCGCGTTCCTAATTCTCTTACGGTCCCAGAGGAGCAGGACAAGGTCCGGAAGGCGATCATTGAGAGCAGAGCTAGAGCGAGGGAAAAGCAGGTGCAAGATGCCACGGCTGGGCAGGGTGTGCAGGTCAATGGCCACGAGCACAATCGAAAGCCGAACGGGACGCAGAATTCAGGGCATATGTCTGCAGATGAAGTCAATAGCATCGAGGAGGATGAAGATGCTATGGACCTTGGCTAATAAGCTGATTAACGTACAATTCGAAATACCCGTCACTGGGACCACGAGGGTCATCAGCGTGCGATACCTGGTACAGTGTTCATTTAGCCCTTTTTTTTCTCAAAGAAACCTGTTCGATGCAAGCGCACTCCCTCCCTTTTCCACTTCCATTATGAGAGCAACCCCGCTTCGTTGTTGAAGAAAACACCTGTTCGATTGCAAGCACACTCCCTTCGATTTCCACTTCCATTATGAGAGCAACCCGCTTTCAGTCGTCAGCGCATTGTCAACCATTGCATGAACCCTTTTCAACCAGCATTAGAGCATATCCTTCCATCGCATGAGCTACTTCGTTTCCTTTACACATTGCATTATCTTGACAATACTCTTAGTTGGCTGGGAGGGCAATCCACCCTGCGTTAGTGATTGCTTTGCACACACCCTCGAAAAGCTTGCAAAGCCCCTCGTCATCTTCTGGCCCCATACCAGTTGGATCACCTCCATCCTTGAGCACGTTCACGCAAAACCTATGGAAATTGGTCATGGCTATGCTGATAGCGTACTGCTTGCTGGCGAAGTCGCCGGAGTCGAATTTCATGGCAAACAAAACCTTTACAGGATCGTAGGCGCTGAGGAGCTTCGAGATCAGGTACTCTGGTATATTGGTCGTGGTGATTGATGACCCAGTCTTGTTAGTAGAATATTGAGTCCACATTCGCTTGAATGCGTCGAAGCTTATTTGATTAAACACACCCTTGGAAATTGAGGATGCTTCGGAATCTTTGACCGTGTTCTTAGGGAGCTTGAAGATACCCATCTTAGGTCCGCGAGCGGTAGAAGTGTTTTCGTCTTTGACTGGTGGGTTGTTCAATTCGCATGTTTCGGGTTCATGAGCCTCAGGCATTTTTTGTGAGTGCTCATCGGTCTTAACGCATGGCAGTCTTCGGTGTTGCACAGACCCCGTTGCCGGCATATTGGATGCGTTGGAGCGTGTGAGTCGAGCACTGGCTTTGTCAACATGGGTAGAAGGGGTAGTCTTCGATTTCTTCGGCTTCTTCGACATCTTCGTAGTCCTCGAACGCTCTTGGACCTGTTTGATAAATCTCGTGTCAGCAATCAAAACGTGATGATCGGCCCACAGATGCATGGACAACACTGGAACTCGCTGGAAACACATTCCACCAGCAATGCCAGATACTGAAGCTTGAGTACTATTGAAGATGAAAATAATGCCTCCTTTCGTAAAGACGTGTAGGAAATGCTGGCCATGCTTACATTCAGTTGACGGTAGAACCGCCTTGTTGCCGGATCCTGAACGCCTGTGGCCATCTGCTCGGGCCTTGGCTTCTTTCGCTCATCAAGACCCGATCTCTGTCTCCCCTCACGATTCCAGAAATTCTTGACCGATTTGGGCGAACGATCGACACCAAAACGGCTCATAAGTCGCTTAGAAATCTCTTCGAATCTCCATTCCGTGAAGTTGGTTGGGAATTCGCCGACCACTCTTCGCATCAAGGTGATAGTAGCGGCTTTTTCGTACTCTAGCCACGCGCGTGGAGTGGCTCGATTCTGTGTAGGCCTTGCAACGGCTTTCACCCGCTATGAATTATTAGCACTAGCACTCTAAGCTTTTCAAGAGGCACCGACCAATCCTTTTAAGGGCTGTCGAGTGGTAGGAGTGCCCGGATGCTTGGAGTTTGCACTGATCGAGGCACCTGCCTTGGGTATCTGGCCTGCATATGCACTAGTTGATGGTTCGTCGTCAAGCTCACCGTGTGCTCGTTTCCGAGGTCGTTCAGAAGCTTGAGAATCGTTGAGTGAGACATCCTGCGCCTGTTCGTCCGGATGCATCGGAAGTGTCAGCCCAGAGCGAAGTGTTGGAGCGGTGAACACGGCCTGAGAAGGTCTGGGTGTGTTGAGTTGGAGTCTAACCTTTGTAGGGACGAATTGCGTAGACATGTCTACGAGCGCTGCTGCAGCTTCGAGATCACGGGTCGAAGGCATGATGACGCGTTGTGATGAAATTTTTAGGAGGCGTTGTTGTGATGGTGGTCGTGGACGTTGGAAAAGGCTACGCGAAAGATTATAGGTGAACACGGGTCAAGAATCGAAGTGAAGTCCAAATATTAATCATTTGTCATCCATCATCAGAATTACTGGGAGCAGTGCCCCTCTAAAATGTCACATCTTCTCGAGTTGTCGGGGACCAGAGGCCAGATCCCTAGAGGGTTGAAGCTGATTTCGAAATCCGCTGCAAAATCATCATTATCCAAATATCAGCATATCAAATACCCAAATAAAAAAAAGACTCTGGCTGCATTCGATGAAGAGGCGTAAATCCTTGAGAAGATAGGGTAAGTGGCGTTAGCTCTCTAGCTCACCCATACATTGACATAGATCGTGCTGAGATGACAGGAGAAACACGGGTTAGAGAAAAATGAGTTTGCCCCATAATATAGTGCTTTCATGACTATTGTTAAACGGAATTCCGCAAAGCTTCAGCGACGTTAGTGCCAGCGAGATCCATAATCTAGCTTGAGGGGACCGAAAATGTGTTGAGATTAGGTACTGAGCGACAAGGACATCTGTTTGGGCTGTGGTTAGCGCGTCCTAGCTGACATGCCCTGAGCAATGTCAAAGACTACATTCAATAACGTGCACTACCAAGGGTATTCATGTATCGACCACGTGAAATGTGCACACAGGAAATTTCACCACAGACCCGACACCTTGAATTGCCAATATCGCTACTACGGTTAGTATCAAGGAAAGTCATCTACTTGAAGGGATTGAGTCTCGACATCATTCCCGGCTTCTTGGTCCGAACATGCACTTCTGGACTCAGGTTCTGTTGGCTAGCGCTAGCCTGGTTCAAAGGCACGTTCTGCATCGAACTCGAGCCCTCGCCAGCAGGAGTGTGGCCCGGTGGTGGCCCTGGGGGTGGGACGGCCCATTCTTGTGTAGGGTTGACTTTGGTTCCACCTTCTGGCGGTTGATATGCGGGGGGCGGAATGTTCTCGGCGTGATAGGCTATTCCGTCAGCTTTGTCCTGCAGAGGCGCTTTGGAGCCTTACCTGGTGGTGGCGGGGGATAGGTCTGCATAGAATAGCTTTCACCATATCCGTTTTGTTGTGGGTAGTATCCACCGAATTGTGGTCGGGGCGTGTACATGGCGCGTTGTCGTGCCGGAAGCAAAAACTAAATAATCTTAGCTTCCGTCCAACGATACAGCTACATCAGCCGTACTCTGTGATATCTCAATGGAGGTAGTCCTCTCTTTATCCTCCGCTGTGCATGGTAATAGCCTCCAACGAGCCAGAGCAGGAATAGGAGGAAAATCGCGCCGACGAATGCCCACTTGATGGCGTCGGCAGTCTACGGATGAGTTAGCCAGCGTATATCTCATTAGCCGGGGCAAGACCCGCGTTTGAGTAGCCCCACGAGCCATCGCCATTCTCGGTGCCGTCGTTCCATCCTTGTCGCCCTACGAGAGCGAAGCCCATCGTGAGCAATATGTATGAAATGGGCTTTTGTAGGTCAGTCCCAACTCTGATGGGTGCAGGTTTCCCAAAAGATCTCAAAGCGAGATGCAATGCTGTTTTCTTTGCCGTGGAAATTGTCGTTGAAAGGAGGGGATTGGGGCGACCGAACGTAGGTATCAGAAGTGGCCTTTCGATTTGGGAGACTAGGTCCCAGAAGACTAGTCGCGGGTCACTTTTAATCCACAATGGTTGATGGCTATATCAACAGAAGAAAGCTGGTGGATTCGGCTCGAAAGTCAACACCAAACGCCAAGCCTATCCGAAGCTAAACCCCCCAAACAGGTCTAACGCTCACACTGAATATCAAATGGGTTGAAAATGGAAGTGAACTCGTCCTTATACTTAGCGCAAGAGCGCAGTCCCAGAAACCCCTAGCGCAATATTCGTGCTGGAAAGTGAAGTGAACTTGACATACGTCCTCAGTGTTAGCGCAAAACTACAATCCCAAATGGAACTAGCGCCCATCAATCTCTAGAGCACTTTGGTTTGTACAACCGTGTCTATGTCCTTGATCGTTCAACTACCAACTAGCAGAGCTCGGACAGCCATAAGGTTGGTATTGGTGTATTCAAGACAAGGATACCAACTTGCACGGAAGATACCTCGTGGAAATTTCTACATTGCTACAATTCGCCATGTTCAGGTGCTGCTAGTTCCTCCTCTTCTTCTACCTTTGGAAGTAACTCGGCAGGCAATATGCCCTTGGCGCCTTCACCAAATCTGATGTTGTCGACCCAGTTTTCCACGGAGTGGAAGTCGTATTTCTCAGCCTCGTACCGTCTCCACCATCCTCTTCTCGCATTGACTGCAATAAGTTCAAACTCCTTCTCGCCTCCAAGCTTCAAAAGTTCTCGCAAGGTGGTCGACGCTGTGTTCCTAGTAGGAATAGAATAGAATGGAAAGAGCTTACTCTCCCGTTTCACATGTTTGCCCGTTATTTCTGCTAGGTTTGCTAAAGCAGCAGTTGCACTCTCGGGGAGTACTGCCTCTTCTCCGACATCGGGTAGAAGCGCCAGGATGCAAGTCGACGTCTTTTCACCGAGGCACCTTTCTTTGAGATAGGTCTCCTCTATGAGGTCAGGAATTGGTTCGGGCATATCAGGCACTACCACTGGCTTGAAGGCATCAGGAGACGCAATTGGGTCTGGAGACTCGGTGGGGTTGCTCTCGTCCTCAAGGGTAACTGATGTAGCGCCTGCTGCTTCCTCTGAAGCTTCAGCGGAGGCGTGCAAAGCTGATGCCTCAGAGAACGAAGAAGCCGCTTCCTCGGACTTAGTGGCCTCTTCCTTAGTGGGTTTCTCTACCTTCTTGCCCATCGGTTTTTGTTTCTCTTGGGAAGCCTGCAGGGCTGGGGAAGCGTGTTGAGTAAGGAAATCCTTCATCGCATCCTTCTCGTACGATCCCTCGTACTTGACAGGTTCCTGCGTTCCTCCAGGCAATACAAGGAGCGTTGGGTATTCTTTGATACCAAACATCTCCACAGCTGCTGACTCCTTGTTTCGAATTTGCGCGAAGTTCATGTTGCCAAGAAATTCGATTGCAAGGACCTTGATCAAGGCGCTCGGTGTTCCTTTTTCGCTGAAGAGTATCGCCTTGGCTGTGTCATTGTTGCTGTCTAAGAACGCCGACAGACCCTTGTCTGTGATCTTCTTGACATTGTTGGGAATTGCCGACTTCACAGCGTCTATGATGCCACTAGCCGATCGAGCGCCCTGATAGTCTTCGACTATGGGTTTCCCTGGCTTCTTGGAAGGCTTGACAATCTTCAGTGTAGGGAAACCCTGGACGCCCATGCTCCCACAGAATGGCTTGTTGAGTTCATCGTCGCAGTTGACAGCCGCCACCTGTGCGAGATCTTTGAGACCTTTGGCAGCTTTTTCGTACTCTGGTTTGAGGTTCTTGCAGTGCCCACACCATGGGGCATAGAATCTTGAGCCGGCTTAGCGAAAGCTTCCTTCTGCTGGCAGCTTATACTCACTCTACTATCTGCGATTGTCGGTCAATATCTGGACTTCCTCATTCGCCCGCGGAAAACCTACTGAGACTTGATTCGACTTCGCAATGAGCTTCTGATAGCTCTTCCCATCAACTTGAAGCACCGCCGAACCCTTGGAGTAAAGGCCTTGAGTGCTGACCGTTGCGGTCAGTATGAAAGTGGTGAAGGCAGCGAGAAGGGTTTTGTGATACATGATTGACAGTGTAAGACAATCAAGCTCACAGAATTCCCAAAATCAGCTCCAAGTGTCTTCTACTGAAACAAACATTGAAAGGTGTCCTGTTCCAACTGTCGGCTAAACGACGAATTGCGGGGGTTAGCGGGCGGACTTTAGATTTAGGTACTTACCTCCCGCCAGCATCAGCCTATCACAGCCGTGACAGCATCGTTAAGCTCTTTATGGTCGTAGCACGTAAAGAATTCGACATCTTCTTCCAACAATTACGTATCACTGATAGACATTCGCTTTGAATTGTAGAACATCGGCCGTGAGCTACATAGCTTCTCCACAATGGCTGCGGTGGTTCCTCCTGCCTTGAAGGCAGCAGACATAGCTCGTTTCGCGCAACGAGCTGGTCAGCTAGAGAAGGCGGAGCCAGTTGTTGCATACTGGTGTAAGAACGCGACGAGTGCCGGTGTTCTAGAGCTGATAGTGATATAGGTACTTACTATATTGTCGAGCAAATCATAGGAAAACGACTCCATCAGAACGACGATGAAAGCAAGTCTTATACCTTGAATATGATGGACAAACTCGAGCAGGTATTAAGGGACGAAACTTGCTTGGAAGAATCTGAGGCTGATGCTGCGTCAGACCAAAGCTGATTTCGGCGATAACGATGCAATAATGGACGACATGGCTGGTCAGGCATATGTCGAGCAGTTCGGGCTGAAGACGTTTTTAAGGGCAGAAAACGCCATGAAAGCAAACAAGGCATCGAGGTATTGCCTATTGGGGTGGGACTGGGGATGATGGGGCTGATCGTTTGTTCTAGACAGACAGCGGACACTTTTCAAGCAGCAGCTACTTTCTTAGACCTTTGTCAGATATGGGGGCCATTGGAACTAGAGGTAGCCTCGAAGATTAAGTACGCCAAATACCATGCTTTACGGATTGCCAAGGCAATCAAAGCTGGGGATGATCCGAATCTGTCCAATCCATCACCAGAGCCCGGCGAACCGCCTCTTGACCCAAAGGATCCGGATGTTCAGATGCTGAACGGCACCAGCGACTCAGAACAGAACAAGAACCCATCTCTTCAGCCCTCAGTGTTGGAGATTCCGGATGAGCACGATCGAATACAGGGACATTCAGCGCAGCGATCAACGCAGGATGAGTCTCTGCATCCCTCCCGGGCGCCGTCAATACCACCTCAAGCAGAACAGAGGATCCCTCCGCCCGAGCCAGAAGAGGACTACTACCATGTCTCGGCTCAGCCAGAAGTATCTCCCCTGGACCCAGCAGTGAACGACCGAAATCTATCAGCTGGCGGTGGCTACTTTCCAAGGGTCCCAGGATCTGGTTCGTACTTACCCGATGCCCCGCCAGAAGACCCAGGTTCTCCGCCAGTAATGGGCCTTCCAGATATTTCTTCTCTTCCACGTCCATCATCCTCGTGCTTTCCGTCCCAGCCACCGCCGAGCAACTCTCTCCACTCGTTCCCATCTCCAAGTATGGATGAGCCGAGCACTTCACCACTACCGCATGCTGCTGCTCCAGATTTTTCGTCTATTTTACCGCCTGCTGTTACCCCTATCTATCGTCCCCAACCTCCATCGGCTCGTAGAGCAGCACCTCAGACTCCTATTCAACCTCCACTACCAACACCTAGCGCACCCATCCGACATGCTGCTCCTTCTCGTCCAGCAGCACCAACTCTGGTCGACAGCCAAACCACTTACGAAGCGGACGAAGAAGCTATCCTCAAAGCTCAGAAGCACGCACGTTGGGCGATCTCTGCTCTAAATTTTGAGGATGTGACCACAGCAGTGAAGGAGCTGAGAGGAGCCTTGGAGACTCTAGGGGCGAGGTGAAAAGCCATGAGTCGAGAACCTTTCTTTCTAGCAAGAAACCCAATGCGTAACATAGAAGACGCCATGACCCTTCCAGTGCGTAGGTTAGGATTGAGTGCCCTCGCAATCACCTACGCCTAGGTGCAGGTATCTCAATGTCTCGGATACCTGCAAAGCGGGGTTGATGTCCGCGTCAATTTGATCGCCAGTGAAAGTGATAACAGCTGCTATTGTTGGAAAGTGTTTTGAATTTCCCTCATCTTAAATTCTGCCAAATTCAAACACTGAACCTCCAACCTCCGAACACTTATACCTGATACATACTTGATACAACGGGCAGCTGTGACGTACTCATACCGTGTATTGAGTCTGATAGTCATCTTCCAGATCCCATTCGAGTTCTTGGTCAACCTCAAGATGTCAGACAAAGCGGGCCGCACCCCGTCAAAGCTCCAACGGCCACAACGCCCTTTCTCGGCTGCCTTCGATCTATTCCCCGCCATAATCACACCAATCAATGCGTTCTTACCTTTCACAATGGCCGCATTCGGGTGTTCGCCGAAAGTTATTGCCACGAGAAATTGACAATTGGCCCTCCAGAAGTGACGTGTACTCTATCGATCACGTTTTAAAATTTCACTCCAAACAGCACTCAACACGGTATCCAGCCCACAAATCAGACACCAGAGAGGTCTACATCCCCTGGAACACCGGATGCCCCACAGACAACGGGGCTTAAAGAAGCAATGCTTAGGGGTTCCTCACCCGTCAACACGAAGGAATCTAGGGTATCTTACCCAAGCTATACACCTGTAGATGCACCACAATCCCCAGGTATGCCGTCTTCCATTGCTAACCCGAACGAATGGGCTAAAATTCACGACTTGCTACCAGAGCTTGGAGCACCGGATAGGCTGTATCTCAATTATACACCGACTTCTTCGGCTGATTTCCCATCCTACACGGATTACATAGAGCAGCTTGACTTCAAAACAGAAACACATCCCAAGGTACATACCGCTCTTATGGACCAAGTGAAAGGTCATGTGGACTTCTCATGTCACAAATATCTGCGCCAATTCGACAATAAACCAGCCTTTAAGACCATGGTGACGGAGTTCTTAACGGAACACGGGCAAACATTTTGGGATCAAACGCAGCGTTCCCACCTTAAGCAGCTGGATATCTCAAAGGGTTTCTGGTACCCTCGGGACACAGAACGTAACGATTCTCGGTAAGATACCAATGGATTGCGACAATTTATCGATTGGGCTGAATACAGACTTTTTCTAGACAGGTAGAGGTCCTTGAAGGACTGTTCAAATACAAAGCAGATCATCAACATTGGAACGCTCGAGATCTGGTAAGCTACCAAATACATCATGATCCAAAACGTTATATATCCCTCGCTTAGGAAGAATTACAAGCAGTTCAGGACATCGATTTTACTGCTTTGACTGAACGAAAAGCAGCCGCACCGGAAGTGCGGGTCATTCGCAACGCCAAATTTCTGAAAATTAAATTAGGTGTTAAGCCTGATGAGGTATTGAGTGCTAAACGGTTCCGAGCGGTATCGAGCTCCTCTGAAGATGACCTAGAGGCCTACAACTGCTTCGACGTCGAAGAGACCAACACATGTCTACGACCCAACCGCGAACAGCGTAAATGGAGCAGACATCTCAGCGACATCGAACCGATGGATAGTGCCATTGAGCAACGTCGACGCAAGCACAATCATTCTCGACGACGGAATTCTCTATCTGGACAGTCAAAGCCAGCGAAACCAGTACCACACGCAAAGAAGCGTAGGGAAACTACTCAGCTTGAAAACTCCCAGGAAGGCCCGAATTCTGATTTTGACTCTGTTGCCCCACTCAGCTCCCGACAAGCGGTAAAGAAGAACCAGCTGACTCCAGCTACCACCGACACCCATACTCCTTCGATTTCTCACACTCGGAAACCATCTGCTGCGCCACCTCGTGAGCCTGCTCGTATTCCTGCTCGAGTACACCACCCAGCAATTTCATCACTAGATTCTGATTCCGAAGGGGAGCAAGCCCAAGCAAAGGTCTCTAGATCTACTCGCGTCCCAGCCCCAGCCATAGAAGGCGAGATTACTAGTATCAAAGACGGACCATGATCTATCGAAGTACTCACTAAAACCGTCTTACGTGTCACAGCCAGCAGGGAAGCTGATAAAGCCCTTATCTCAGTGTCCCTCAATCTATGCCGCAGGTCGGAAAAACTGTTCAGCACGTTACTCACGGAGCGCGGTCTCGGTCCGGACTTCGCCAAGAAGGTTTCTGGCATTTCTGCTACATATACGTGGGGCGGAAAGCGACACGGGATACGGAAGAGCAAGCCTGAGGACTGGAGCCGTTTCTGTAAGATGCTACAGGAGGCGTAGGATTCCGAAGAGGGCGATACTTTCAAGATGGACGAGTGTGAGGTCGAGTTGATGATTCATGTTGACGAATGAAAGGATGAATACGGCGGTATGTGCTTGCAAGGGAGGGTGCATGACTAATGGTACCCAATGCTGGTATACTGCCTGACGATGTTTCTTGGAAGAGGGTACTTTGATAACATTTCTTGACGAGGATGGGCCACAAGCCCCTCAAACAGTCTCAAATTCGAGACGTACAATGGCAATTGGTTCAAACCATTGCACATATTGTGATAGCAGTACATACTTAATCGAATATGAATAGATAAGTCAATGAGCACTTCGAACATTCTCCATTGTGGTCGTCCGATCAAAGACAAGAACTTCAGGCCGGGAATAAGGAAAACGTAAACCTCTTGCTTGTCGGCTCCCAAGACCTAACGCTGCGACTCGAAGTGCGATCCAAACCAGGGTAAAGTCTCCAGTGGAAATATATGCACCAGAAACGGTAGCCCCAGTGCCCACACCGCTACAAACGTATCGGAAGACATATGTTCAGCACTGATGGACATATTTCTCGGATTCGAAATTACGGAACATCGAAGCTTTGGGTGGATATCATAACATAAGATGAACAAAATCCCTTGGAACTCCGGCTTCTTTTTGAATTCGCCGCAAAGCCCTGCCTATCCCTACCGGTTGAACATTCTGGTGAATACCCCTCCAGCAAGACTCCTTGCGAAACCTCCTCCATACATGGCGCTCGAAGCCAGATTCGAGGCTTGGCTGAATTTATCGCATCTTGAAAAAGCAAGAGTATTTGTGATTGTGAGGACAAGTGCGATAACTAGATCGGAAATAGGCTCCGGTCAGCACCCTATGGAATCCACCTCCCTGTTGGCCGATTCAGGCTTCCAGACTTACCGATTAGACTCAGCCAGATGACATTCTCGAGTCGTACGATCGCAAATATGGCCAGTCCAACCCACAGAGCTGGCTGTGCGTAGAGTGCTAACCAGAAGAATCTGCCAGACTATACATTAGCCTCCATTCACGGTCATCTTGAATCTTTCTGCAGACTGTCCATCTCCTTTCCTCGCGCGAGCCGCCAAGCAACACCCTTCCTACCCCTCTAGCCCACCCCTTGCAATCATCTCGGACGTACCTCTTATCAGTAGCGTTTTGTCCCGGCCCTCCCTCGGCACTCCGGTCCTGACTCTCAAACACCCAATGGCTATCCCCCGTACTCGTGTCCACTTCGTTCCACCACCGCAGCCCAACTAGCCTTCGTCCAGCTATGTTCTTCGAGTAGTAAAAGTCGGCGGCAAGGAGGAGCATCGTTATGATGAAGACGAGGACGCTGTAGAGAAGGTGTTAGCAAGGATTTGGCGTTAAGCAGAGGACGTTGGAGTTGGAGGCTACTGAGACGTACAAGTTCTTGGACAGCAGCCATACGCCGAACATATAGACTAGGAGTGACGCTGCAATAGATCAATTTATGCACGTTTCCATCATTCACGGGGAAGCGCATCGGGAAGCTCACAGATACGGAATCCGAGGAAGAAAAGGAGCGTTATGGGATGGGAGCTCAGGCGCCAGCTCAGGTCACCCTGGCGTGGCCCTCGAGCTTGGTCGTCCATGGTATAAGCAGTACAAAAGAGTGACTAGAAGAGAAAGTCAGATCTCAATGTTCATCGCATAGAGAACGAAGGTCCATTTGCTCTGGTTCCAGATAGTGATAGCTGTCAGCAAGCACATAGAATCTTTTTATCAGGACACAGTTCTCATTGGCTGAGTTGAGCGCGCTCTTAGCGCGGCAGGTAAAGTCCTTTCTCTCACCTTACATCATATCGAAGAGGAGGCCACACTCTGCGATCGTGGGCTCAACTTATAAGGTACGTGTGTCATATTTTATAGCCTATATACCCCTCTCTTTTCATGATGAAACAAAACAACCCATTACAGCTTAGGAAGAGCCGGAAAAGGCATGGCAGTATCTTTTGATGCTCGCTGTCGATGCTTAGAAACGGGTCTCTGATACAGACCTGACTTCATCCGTACTATACTATTAGGAGTAAAACTTGATGCTGACAATGTGCTTCAACAGGTGTCCTAGAACTGGGTTTGGAGATGCAAAGTCACCTACCATAGGGGTTTCCAAATTTTCGTTTTATCCGTCAAGATTTAGGAGTCTGGCAATTTGAAAGACTTTGGCTAGGCATATGACACTCGTGCTCTATCTTATCTGAACAAATGACTCCCTTTGCCAGGCGCTGTTATATCTACTTACGCTGTCGCTCTGGTGCTTTGACATGGAGCAATGCTATATTTACCACGAGCTCCTCCTTATCTACCGGCGCTCAGCTTTCCCTGAAGATCTCTTCATTGTCTTGCCATGCTTTTTTCTCGACGATCACGGGTCTCTTAGGCTTTTGAGAGTCTCGGCTTCATCGCCAATGCCTTTTGCAACGTGCCTTCTCATTTCAGCAAGGGTAAGCCCCCATGGTTACGAGAGTACGAGGTAATCAACACTCAACAGCTAGCGAGTATAGCAGAATCTGTGTTCTTGCAGCTCTGTGCGAGGGCACCTCCTTTCGCTGTTGGAGCTGAGATCAAGACGCTTCGGGCTACTGATAACGAGATATAGCGAGGATGCATACTAAAAACAGAAACCGCCAATACACTCGAGTTGCCGGCTACAGGAAGGCTCATCGCTTGCTACATGTCCTTTGATTTACCAAACATAGGTCTCCCGACCTTTTCAAGGAATACATAAAAGCTGTACGGCTGGAAACTTTTGATGTGGGGACACGTGCGTTGATCGATCGTCTTAAAGTCCCTGCAGGACGAGGAATAGCCTCCTGAAAATCGCCTTCATAGTCGGCCCAAGCTATCTTTCACATTCACCAAGACGAGAGGCTCGAGCTCCAGACTTGGATAATCTTATAGTAACACAACAGTCAGCCCGCAAAGACTATCCAACAACCCACCCACATGCATATTACCACCTCCCCATTTACCCAGGGCTCCACACTTTGCAGTCGCTGTAGGCCCCGCAGAGAATTTGGTACAACGGCCCGCTACCATTTTCTCACGATCGAGCCTTAAGCTAGCCGGAAGCTTGTTGAAGAGCCACTTCAAAATCAGCTGAGGCGAGTTGGCAAGAGACATCTGGCGAACGTACCTCCGTAAAATGCAGAGAAGAAAGATGCTCGCTTTGGGCTGTCGCGCTTGAAGTGGCCTCGACGATTGGTGTCGACTTCAACGGCCGGGCCGCAGCTCGCGAGCGCTTGTCAGGTCTTTACCTCCTCTATCCGGTCTGATGATGGTGCTTAGCTAAACAATTAAAGTTAGCGGGATGTTTGATTGTTCTGGGGTTAAGCAGGTGGACGATGGACTGTTGCGAAGTGCATAACGATGACCCTTTGCTCTCGATCTACAGATTTACAGAAAGGCTTCCAATTCGAGAAAACTACTCAGCTCCTCACAAGAGATATAGACAAGGCTGACAAAGAAAAAAAATTCACGAAGGGGATTACTTTTCGAGATGAACGCTCTCTATGCAGAACAGGCAACAGCCGCTTGGATTGATTGGACATGAACGTCCATCTTCGTGTACTTGACAACGGATAGAAGAGCTGTTGGGTTCCACGAATAAGGACTCTACCCCTTCAGGCGTATAAGACCCTACCTTCATTCTAGCAAGATATTCAAAGCACAATATAGAATGAATATGAGCTCCTTGAAGTAAGTAAGTTGAAAGTTACATTATTTGAAGGACTAAGGTCAATTCACTACCTACATATTAGAATCTTTTTCAGGCCAAACCGCATCTTCACAACGCGTCGAGATGAACTAGCGTAAGACCGATTGTCCGAATTAAAACTCCACTCACGTCTTCCACTCACCTCACCTAAATCCAATCACCTCGACGTCAAACCAACCTACCAAGGTGGCTTCATACCGATGATGCTTTCTCCTTAACATGATAGTCACTTTTCAAATCCCTTCTGCATTTCTCAAGGACTTAAAGATGACGGACAAAGCTCGCCCCTCGTCTTCCCCGCTGCAGCAACCAAGTGAACAGTCACGTTACCAGGCTATGGAATACAAACCCTCCAGCGATAGGTTTTCCCTCGAGCGCACTAAGCACTATCACAAAATCAATCCACAATTCTCACCTCAAGGTCAACGTCGGACTAGTCAAACAGCTTCTACCCTAGGATATTCTGCCATCAAATACCCCTCACAGACAGAGAAGCTTCACTTGTCGAGGTCCGATATGGCGTCCTTACGAGGTGTGTCCCCAATTCACATTCGAGAAGCCTCGGTCCGCAGCTAACGTATCAGATCCTTTGGAAAACCAGTCATACTTGAACTATGCGCCTCTCGCTTCTACGCAACGACCAAATTACACTGCGTTTCTCGATCAGCTCGGCTTCCGTCCAGAGCACCAGTCTGCTAATGCTCGAGCGCTCTTTGTCAAGCATCTACAGGCTCATGTTGATCCTTATCACTACAAATTCCTGCGAAGGGAGGACAATGAGAAAGCATTCAAAACAATGACAATGGAGTTTCTGAGGGTTCATGGCTCTACCCACTGGGGCTCTTCAGATCGTCATCACCTACAGGAGAGGGACATCCTCAAGGGCTACCTGTGCCCACGAGATGCTGAGCGAGAAGGCTCCAGGTGTGTCTTTCGGGCCAAAACTTCTTGGACTCGTCTAACATACGTGACAGACTAGTTGAGGTGCTTGAAAGCATGTTCGAGTATAAATCTGAAAATGCTCATAAGAATGAGGTAGGCTTCATGGTGTCGACCCTGTTCGAAATTTTTACTAACTTACATTAGACCAAGAAATCCGAGAATTGTCAGGTCGCTCACCTGATTGAGTTCAAAGAAATGACAGGGTTTCTAGCTGACGCAAAGCCACTGCCTGCTACTAATCCTCGAGTAGCGGCTCCAAAATCGCAACGCGAGTCATCAGTACCAAGAAAACGTTTGGAAAAGCAGTATGAGGGGCCGTACAATTTCCTCGACGTCGAGGAAATGCCCACCTCACTACGGCCACGATCTGAATCTTCGAAGTGGACTAGGATCATCGCCCAAGACGACGATGCCAAGGACATCCTCAAAAAGCGAGCATCACGGGATGGCATTGACACGTCCTCGAGTCCAGCTAAGGGAGCAGGAAATGCCTCTACTAATAAGCGTCGCTATACTGCTGTGTCTACCGCCACAGAGGATTCTAGCTCTGACTCTGACGTCCCCCTCTCTACACAACACGCCAAAAATAACAGGTATACAGTAGCTACCACGGGCGTGTCACCAATCACACACCGAGCCAAGAAGCATAGGCCAGCTCCAGCGACCATGAAGACTCCATCCACCACACAGCAAGTCACCGAGCAACGGCCAACTCCCGCCACGACGGATGGACCAATCTCACAAACAAGAACCCCGTCTTTTGCGCCCACTCGTGCGCAGAATTCAGTAATCATCTCAATCGAGTCCGCATCCGAAGGTGAGGAAGTCAACGTCAAAACCGAGCCTCTATCAGGCCCAGCCCTCACCAAGACCACTATCCTTGCTTCCGCCAGCCACGAGAATAAGGCGCCCATCCTCGTTCCTCTCAAGTCGTGCAGGACTCCGGGTCAATTATTCGCCACGTTGATCAAGGAGCTCGAGATTCACCAGGACCTAGCTGAGGACATCAAGCAGATCTCCGTTACATACACCTGGACAGGCAAACGTCTCCGTATCCGCAAAGGAAATGCATCTGAATGGCAACATTTTTGCAAGACAGTGCGGACGGCATGGGAGTCCTCTGGTAAGAAGCCGTTCCCTGACGGATGTGAGGTTGAGATGGTGGTTCATGTGGACGATTGAATACCGAGTAGTGGGTACGAGCTCCTAGTGGGGGCTTGGAGGATATCGACGTTGACAGGCTCACGTGCGTGATCGAAAGTATTGGTACCATGGCTACGCTGTACTTGTGCCTATGATCGGTAGTGTTTGGTGGTGGTACGAAGATGCTCGATTGTATTCTTCAAAGAGCGGATCTTGCCATCTTGTTTCTTTCCTTGGCAGATGATGCAAGCGGATGATACGATATCTCAAGTCAAGCAACAATATTGTACATGTATTAACATCAGCAGCAAGACCGACAATTTTCACTCTAGATCTGGCCAGGCGCTTGTGTATACCGCCTTACCGAAATATGCCCAACGAATATCTCTGATACAGAGGAGGATGCAAATCTCCCAACAGCAAGCTCCATCTTAAGAGCACGCGTGAGCAGATGGCTCGTGTATCAGCTTGTGCAAGCAGTACATAGATCATTTTCAACAGAAAAGTAAACAAGCCCTACTCAGAGCCCCGCAAGTCCCTACAGCATACTGCTATATAGCGCAAGCATCTCCTAATAGGTATAATGACCACCATCTACCATCAATTTTTCTTCAAACTTCCAGTTGGCATAATGTTCTTACGTCCAGGTTATTAAATACCACGGTTTATACTTTTATGTCTGATCCATAGATCTATCTACAGACAAGCCCTATGTTCGAGAAGCTGATGCATTCTTCGAGCGATCCAAGCTTACTTTTCCCCTTTCCCAATATCGAAAGGATGCCATACTTTTGTGTCGTCAGATCGAAAGACGTAGCCCGCTGTAGGAGCCAGTCCAAAACCCTCAAAATCATATCACCGTCCAAACTAAATCCGCTTTCAATGCCGAACGGCCAATGGCGTATTCGGTCGACTCGACATAAACTGTGAAACCCATTAGCATCTTTCAGTCACCTAACTTCGAAGAATGGAGAACTCACCGAACTCGCCGCACTCAACATAGCATTCAAACTCGCCTGCACCACATCCTCATGAATCCCCACTCCCCAAACCCTCTCCTTCTTCCCCGCAGCCGTACACTCGATATACGTCGCCGCCTTCACATTCCTACTCTTCTGGCTTCCCACCGCATGCTCGCTATAGTGCGCCACATCCAAATCAATACCCAGTCCGTGCAACGCGTTCGCCAAAGAAGAAAGCGCACCATTGCCAATGCCGTCGATTTGGTGCTCCACGCCGTCAGATTCGAGCACACCTGTGAATTTTCGCATGGAGTTTTGTGTGTTCTGACTCCGTACGAGGGCGCCGTCTTTGGGGATGCCGTTCGGCATTGGGCTTGGGGCGCGTTCGGGGGAGATGCTGTAGTCGACGAGGGTAAAGCGGGAATTGACTTTAAGGTGGTATTGATTTTCGAAAAGGGTGACGATTTCTTGAGGGAGGAGTTCGCGGCTGAGGAAGTCGGCTCGGTGCTGAATGATTTTAGAGAAAGAAATTTGGAGACCGCGGGGGAGGTCGAGGTCGAGGTGGCGTTGGATGATCCAGGCGACACCGCCTTTGCCGCTTTGGGAGTTGACGCGGATGATGGCCTCGTAGGTACGGCCGATATCTTCGGGGTCGAGGGGGAGGTAGGGGATTGTCCACGGATCGGTCTCGGTGAGTCCTTTTTTTTGGCGCACTTGGAAGCCTTTCTTGATGGCGTCTTGGTGGGATCCGCTGAATGCGCATTGGACGAGAGAACCTCCATAGGGGACTCGAGGGTGGACTGGGATGTTGTTGCTTTCTTCTACCACATCAATCACAGCGTTGATATCTGAAAAGTCAAGACCTGGGTGTATCCCTTGCGAGTAAAGATTCAAAGCCAGATTTACAAGGTCCACATTGCCGGTTCTTTCACCATTTCCAAAGAGGGTGCCTTCCACTCGTTGTGCGCCAGCCATCTGGCCCAGTTCCGATGCTGCAGTAGCACAGCCTCGGTCGTTATGTGCGTGTAGAGATACACAGATCTTCTCTCGCTCCGTGATCTTTGTGCAGAAATACTCGATCTGGTCTGCGTACACATTTGGAGTCGACATCTCAACGGTAGCCGGAAGATTGAAGATTATAGGATTAGATTCAGTAGGTTCCCAAGCAGCCTTCACTGCTTCACAAATCCTGACGGCAAAATTCAAATTGGTGTCTGAAAAGGTTTCGGGAGAAAATTCGTACTGCCAGTGGGTTTTTGTAGGCGGGCTGTCCTTCGTTATTGATCGGGCGTATTTCGTACATGCAACAGCCAATTCAATACTCTGTTCTTCGTTTTGAGAGAGGACTATTTGCTGAAAACATGGCGAAGTTGCGAGATATAAATGGAGAATAGCGCTGTTCACACCCTCGACAGCATCCACGGTCCGTCTTATGAGATCTTGCCGACCTGCGATCTCAATCAGCTGACCATCCTAAATCAACTCCTCCTTCAATCTTTGATTCTAACTCACAAGGACTCAGAACTTGCAGAGCAACGTCTTTAGGCACTATTCCGGGCGTATCGACCAATTTGCGTGTAAATTCATAGTCCGTGGCACCTGACGAGGGAAATGAAACTTCGATCTCTTTGCTGTATGAATCCCGTAAGCTCAATTGCCAATCGTCAATGTTCAGGCTGCTTTTCTCTTACAAGCCAAGCTCCACCAACATCTTGAAGTATCGCCATTTTTGACCCGAGTCCTAGACGAACTCGGGTTCAGTATCCCTTTGCTCGAAGCCTGCACTTATGACTTTTCACTTCACGGGGCACATACCATTGGGTCGACCAAGGCCTGGTTCCCGTCTCTGAGATCTGTAGAGAGCCATCTTGGAGGCTCTTCAAGGCTCTTGGTAGGCCATTGGCGATTTGGGAGATCGATGGGCCTGAAGTGCCGGTACTTCGTCGAGGGGTCCTTGAGCCTTCGAAATCAAATTGTTAGCAAGCTCACAGGGTTTGCTTGACAGATTGCGTTTTACATAGGCATGTTGGATGTTTCCTGTCAGCTGTGGATGCTGTTTGTATCTGTCGTTCAATCGCACCAAATATATGTGCAAATAATTGCGAAAATATCGGTATAAATGCGGCAATACCGCGGTTAAAGACTTGCCCCACGTTTCGGCAATGCCCTATCAGAAAACCCTAAGTACGTTGCGCTTGCCTTCCCTTGCTCAAGACTGTGATGTTGTGAGAGGATCGCGTATGGCATTGTGACTTAGCGTATGGGATAATATAGACACTTGCAACATAGACACGCAAAATTGAGTATGGAGTGGAGGCCCTGGATTGTTCATCAACTTGCCGCTGACCAGTTGTTGGAAAGGGAGGAGCGACTAGATAGTGGAGGGAGCGGTCTATTTATGCTCATTGGGCTAATTTATAGGTTGAGTGTTGAACATTCCACCACAAGCAGATCCACCTCTAGATGAAGCCTTTTTACCCAACCCAATGCAAACGCCGAGCCCCTTGAAAATGCTTCCCTCGCTTTCTATACTCATTGATGCTTTCCAACAATGCAAGCAAGGCTTCCAGCCTCGAAGCCTTTAGACGTTGTTGTCCCCTGTTACCTTCTCCACAGTCAATGGCCCAACATTTCCACTCAACGGCCTTCCACCCAATCTCTTCTCGGCATCCATACTCCCTCTCGATATCCGGTTTGACTGCCTCTTGGACTCTCTCTTCGCCTTATCTTCCTTCTTCCTCTCCAGCCTGTTCAATTCCTCCTGCTCCAACCCCGTCTTGTGCACAGCATGCTCCTTACTGAGCACCTTCTTCCCAATGAAAGCAGCTGCTGCTATTCCACACGCAGAAATACAGACGTAGAATATCCACATTGTCCTTAAACTAGCCACGTAGACCCCAGTAGCAACTGTTCTTCCAGGCTGAGGCAGGGTTTTCACAATGCCAGTAGCAGCGCCAGCGCCACCACCACCAATCATCAATGCAGTACTCTCGCCAACAGCTTTGGCAAGAGTACCCTCGCGGTTCGTCATACCGTTCTGGAAAATGACACCACCGATGACGACGGAGATGGCGGTAGCGAGCTGGCGGACAAAACCGAAGGTAGCAGTCGCTGTTGCGATATCACTTGGCTCTACGAGCGTTTGCAAAGCGATGAGCGGCGCCTGGAAGTTCAGACCCACACCGATACCGGCGATGATCTGAAAGGGAAAGATGCGACCCCAGGTGCGGCCATTGGGTAGGTCGATGTATAGACCAAAGCCAACGGTCATGAGCAAGACGCCAAGATAGATTGGCGGTAGATATTGGCCTGTCTTTTTGATGAAAATTCCGACGACCACGGATATAAGCGAGAGGGAGATGACGAAGGGGAAGAGGTAGACTCCGGAGAGGATAGGATTCGCACCAAGGACAGCCTGAAAGTAGAGCGGATAGAAGTATGCGGCTGAGATAAATACGAAGCCATGGACGAAACAGACAGCCAGGGAAGCGACGTTGGATTTTCGTTTGAAGAGGCGGAGTGGCATCATCGGGTACTTCGCGAGATACCTTTCGTTGAGGAAGAAGAGGACAGCGAAGATGACGCCGAAAACCAGGAGACAGACGACGGTGGCGGAAGACCAGGGGAAGCTCACGCCGCCGTATTCGAGGCCGAGCAGGAACATGACTGTACCCGCCGTGATTGTAATGACGCCAACCCAATCGATGGCCTTAAGACCGGGTATGATGGGGGTTTTGGGGGTTTCAATGTCGAGGAAGAAGAGGATGATAACAAATGCGATTCCATCAAAGGGAACTAAAGGCGCGTTAGTTGAGGTCAGACAATGAAAAGGCGTAGGAAGACTTACGATTGATATAGAAGCACCACCGCCATGAGACCTTCTGGGTAAAAACACCCCCCAGGGCTGGCCCGACAGCGCTGGCAATACCCCAGACACCCCCAATCATGCCAAAGTATTTTCCGCGTTCTCTGCACAAAAATCAGTCCTGTTTTACTAAGTCCGCAATCCACTGTCATGTACCTCATGCTAAAGAGGTCACTGATGCAAATGTTGGCCAATATGATCAAGCCTCCACCACCAATACCTTGTATGACTCGTCCCCCCAACAACATCTGAATATTGATACTCAATGCAGATATGAGGGATCCGACGAAGAACAAAGCATTTGCAGTCAATATGATGGGTTTGCGTCCCCAGATATCGCTGAGCTTTCCCCATGTAGGTGTGGCTGCGGCTGCAGCTAGGAGATATGCTGACCCTATCCATGTGTAGTCGGCTTCTGACGAGTGAAAGCGTTCGGTGATCGTAGGGATGGCCGTTGTAACGATTGTCTTTCAACAAGTTTAGCAGAAGCTATTAATGGAGACGGGTATAGAACATACTGTGTCAAGGGCAGCAAGGAAGACAGCGATCTGAACGTTCGATTAGCATAAACATGACATTTCTTGTGTTGGGTCTTGAAATGCTCACCATCAACGAACCCATAATCAGCGCAACCTTGCCTTTACTCCGCTCAGGCGTCTGAGGCATCTCTGGTGGCTTTTCCACTCCATTCTGCTCCACGGCGGGGTCAGACGAAGTCGATCTTGCGCCATTGGCAGGCTTCTCTGCAAGAGGGCCTCCATCGTCCGTGGCTCCTGGTCCTGCTACAGTCGCATCTACAACTGCTTGAAGGCGCTCCGCCTGGGATGGCTCTTCTACCGTCGTCATGGTAGGCCGTTAGATCGTAGATATTGTAAACGTAAGCGGGCGAAGATGTCGCAGGTGAAATGTCGCGTAAAGTATGACGTTTTCATATGACTAATTGGGAGGCAATATAGGGAACATAATCCATGGTCTTTGTTCGATGATATACAGGAAGAGAAGAGATGTAAGAGGAAGAATCAATGTCTTCGCAGAATCGGTTCTTAATTACTACCGAGGTTTTTGGTTCTGTCATCGAGGCCCATAAGCCGGCGTGGCCGGGAAGCGGTTACGATCTCGGGTATCTCCGTAGAAAGCTTGAGCGAGTTCTAACTTCTCGGTGCTAACCCTACTTTACTAACCCCACCAACCTCTAGATCCGAAAAAAGAGAAAGTCTGGATCACAGATCATGCCCATTTGAGGCAAAACGCAGATGCCCGATATCAAGCCCCCAACAATGGGAGTAATATGATTATATAAGGTGACGTAGAGCCTTGCAGTCTACGAGTACGAATTGGAAATTGCAAGGCACGTGGGGCAATATATATGGCTTTATTTTGTACCTTGTTCGTAGCTCTACGAGTGTCTGCAGGCAAAGTCTTCGTCTAGCATGTCTTATGTACCTTGAGATGTAAGCAATCAATCGCTAAAGCGAGCGTGAAGATATCTGGGTATCTGGCACTCGCATCGTATCATAAAACATTGTCAATCCCATTCCGAGTGTATCAAAACAGCCTGAACCCCTCTGTAGCCTTTAGGGATATCAATGCCATGAAAGGCAATCTCATCAAGTCTTCACCCGCTTAGCTGCCTCATTCCCATCGCCCTCGGGACTCTTTCTCTTCCGATCCGAATCGTCATCTCTAAAGCTGGGCCCGCCTATCACGGGCGTTGGGAAGTTTAGAGGACTCGGGAGCATGTTGGTCTCGCCCCCAGAGCGACCAAGATTCCATTCAGAGAAGAAGGATGAAGGCGAAGGTAGTAAGCCATCGGCCACAAATCTCGATGGCAATGCTGACATTGGTGTATCGATATTGTTGTTGCTGCTGTACGAGTTGCTGTTTTGCTGCGAAGGCGGATGTGGCCGGGCAAAAGGATTTGGTGGACCTGACGCGCCTGCACTCAAAATTGCGCTCGCGCTTGGGGATGGCGGTGGTAGGACAACCCCTGTGCCTGAGGAATGACTAGCTTCGGTGCTGGCTTTCCTAGGTGTAGCACCTGACTGATGGGGAGAGGATCCCGCAGTAGCACTATCACCATCCGACTGTTCTTCGGGTATCTGCACCTTGAGTCTGGGTCTTTTGGCATTGGATTGGGAAGTGTCAGTACGGGAGGGTGGTGGAAAGTCCATAGAATTTGTTCTTTTGGGTACGGGGGCATCTCTTTGTGGTCTCGGTGGGGGAGATTTGGGCTTCGATTGCGGTACTTCTTCCCTCTCACGTTTGATATCAGGCCTGATTTCGTTGTTGCTCTTGCCTATGCCCCAATGTTGAGCTAGGAGCGATCTACTGTCATCAATAGGAGTAAAGATACTGCGGGATTTGGCTGCTGTAGGCTTCTGAAGTCGATTGGACTGATCATCCTGAGAATGCTGCTCGCGCTCAGGCTGCGGGGGAGAGGGTATGTGTTGCTGCTGGCGCTCATGTTGAGGGAAGGTGGGAGGAAGGGACTGTCTTCTCTGGTCTTGCAAATAGGCTTGCTGGACTTGAGGATGTGAGACGGGAGGCTGGTGTTGGCTGTAGTACTGAGACTGTTGGGCTGCTTGCTGGACTGCTTGCTGCTGGGCATGATGAGGTGCAACAGGCATGCCTTGAGCGGCCTGATAATTGTTCATAGGGGGCGTGCGCATGTAAGCGTAGCCATTGGCCATTTGGGGTGCCTGACTGACTTGCTGGAGCGAGGAGGGTCCCAGGTTGGTGCTGCCTCTACGTACATTGCTGACACCGCTGTTCCTAGATCCTGGGCGAGAGATCATCTGAGCTTGTGGGGTATGTTGCCTTTGGTATAGCGGGACGCCGTTTTGGACGGGTGGGGATACGGAAGGAGCTGGTCTCATGTAGGTGGAGGCATTTTGCATGTGTGGTGGCAGGCTGTGTTCTCGTGGCATGGAGTCTTCGAGTGGTGGTGATCCCTCGTCATCGTCGTCATCGTCCATCCCACCGCCATTGAAGTCGGCTGGGCCTTTGTGTTCATGTGCACCGCCATACTACAAGGTGTCAGCCTTGGGAAGAAATCTCATTCATTGGCACGTACGTATTGAAACCTCCCTATAGTCTCATTGATATCACCGGAAGAGTATTCGTATAGCTTCTTATTATGACCAAAAATGATGACGGCGACGTCGACGGAGCAGAGGACGGAGAGTTCGTGCGCCTTCTTGAACAGGCCACCTTTGCGCTTGAGGAAAGTACTGAGCAATAGTATTAGCAAGTGTTCAGATTCAATAGCCACAATATATGATTTGCTATCTTCTCTGCGTCTCAAGAGTTGGCGAGGACACAGAGTTATCTCGAGCTGCGGGTAATTGCTTTGGGTTGCCGCAAAGGTGGGGACAGTGCAGACATACACTGATCGATTCCTATCATCCTTGATCGCCTTGATCTCGATCTTTCTTCTGCCCATGATGGCGGCGGCTGTGCCTTCTCTTAAGAAGGAGTGGGGCAGCTTGATGCAGGACTCGGAGGTTGCGTTCGAGGTGATGGGAAGGTACGAAAGTGTCCCTATTGATATGGGAGGCCGGAATTGGCGACCGATGCGACACGAAGGTTCCGTGTCGATGGTATCACTGGCAACAATGCGCTCTATCAAGTGGAATGAATGTTGACCATATACTCTTGAGTTCAAGCTGTTTACTGACGTGGATTGGAATTGTGCAGATGATTGCTAAAAATAAAGGGAGGGTTCGATGGGACTGTGGAAGTAAAGTTGGCTGGCCCAGCATTTGACGGCGGAATACATGTTTGACGCTACGCCTTTCTAAGAGTCAAACATTATAAATAGATCCCGAAATGGCTTTGAATACAGCTAATACTCCGTACAAGCCAATCAGATCCGTGGGGCGTTTGAGAAAGACGGTTAATTTTACCTCTCCAGGCGTAGCAACACTTCACGAATCTCGCGTGTTCGAGGTCTCGAACTTTCAGGCCAGGACATTGCACGAGCTCCAAGTGCTCCACCGCGGCAGTCTCAGGAATCTTTGGAAAGATCAACGCCTTTTGGGATTCGTCCGTATTTAGCACATGATCCATCACGAACTTTCGCGGAGAGACTCGCCTACCTGAGTCGCTAGAAAAGCGTATATTCAAGCGAAAGCCAGGGGTGAGCGTGGCCTTCTGCTCAGCATTGTAGGCTGACTATCAGCTATGCCGTATGCCAAAATGACTCTACGATATTCTCAGGACAGCTGTATGCCATGCAGCCTCTCGTTACCTCCTTGCCTTGAAGGTTACCATTCTTTCACCTGCCAAATATGGAGTAAACACCTGCCGAGGAAGTTAAGGGGCGGTATTTCATCTGTTTGAGGTCAAAACGGGCTGTAGACCTGCATGAACATCCAAATTAGGTCTTCTAAAAGGATTTGTAGGACTTCGTGGCAACGGCAGGACGCCGAGGAGGCCACCTGAAGATATCTCATGCGGCTCTTCGCAAGAGTCGCCCTACCCTACACTAGTGTGGCGGGGCATCTATTCCTGTCCACCACGTTTTCCGTCACCTATGGCTTGCTCGATATTAACATTGAAGTATTGTCATAACTCTTCTGTCCCGCTTGAATGATTGGTGTTTTCACAGGCTTGAGAACAAGAGCCGACCAGCGCGGAATTGGTAGTGTCGTATAACTAGATCGAGATCGACGAAAGATCTAGAACTACAGACAGAACGCAAAACGCGTCCTGAAAATCGCACCCTCGAACGTCAAAAAGTAGATCAAGAGAGGGACCACAATCTATGAACAAGACAATGAGATATCCCCCAGTTTCCCTGAAGCACGGCAAGATATGTGCTGATTTAGAGATAGCAGGTGATCGCTATCTCGGTGGTCTCACGAACCATGCTCTGCTATCCCTTACCGGTTTTTGATATTTATCCTCTACCGAGGAAAACTTCTAAGTCTTCTGTGCATCATGACCCCAATTCTTCAAAGACTTATAGCTCTTGCTATTTGTGTTCTGTTTTACTTTTTCTTCCTGGGCAAGATGACGCTTGTTATAACTGACGACCTTTCTCATGTGACCAATGTCTTCCTCATCGTACTTTGATGGAGCTTTCTTGGGGTTTTTCTTCAAGATATCAATAATCTTTCGGCCACTGGCATCAACTGTGAGCCTTTGTTGGTCTGATGGAACAATGGCTAAAGGCCGTACCTCTCGTGCCCAATTGTCTCACCCGATCCATCGTCCCTGGACCAACCTGAGGTCTCTGATTGCTCTTCCTTCAGCCACTTCTCCAACTCATCAGCTGTCATGTTGACCAGCTCATTGAACTCCCTGTGCTCGATTAGTACCACCATACTTCTCGAGACAGGCGGTATAAGTACTGGATGACAGTCTCATTGTCTTTGACCATTTTCGGTGCTGTTGTTGAAATCCTCTGGTCTTTCTGACGATGAATTGGCCTATGTGGACGTAGCTCCGTACTTGCCGTAGTCTTCTGGACTGACCAGCGTAAACTGAGCGACACAAAGCGTGCCTCAAGATTAGAGAGCCAGACAAAATGTTAATGAATGACATCATCATTTCAAACACCTGTGATCAGCAGAGCGGACCGCAGATGCGTTGTTCCAGGCCAACGGGAAAACGCTACTCGTATAAGCAGTACAAAAATGGACATCTCAATGCTCAACGCTCATGATCAACGTACTTACTTCAGTGGTAGCCAGAGTACAAGCATATACTTTGTGTCGCAATACGACGACGTCTAAAGCGTCATCCAGGCCCTTTTCTCGAGTACGTACTTATCTCTACTAGTCTTCCTACTCGTACCCTCAAGACCCACGATGAAACAGTGAATCAACCAAACCCAGATACTTGGCAATGAAATCCAAATCCAATAAATCGGAACTCGGACAGCTGCAGCAAAAGTTGTCCGTCACAGAGCGGAGATCATCGGCTGGTCACAGATTGGAGTGGGAACACCCCATATGCTCTTGCCTTAGCATGACGTACTCACCCCCTAATGCTGTCAGCCAGTAATTCGGTGACCGCAAGATGGTAAATCTGAGTAGATTTGTGTGGGCGCCTGTCACTTAATCTTTTGGGTTGGAAAAGTCGTAAATCGCTTTCCCCATGGCGAACGTTTGGCTAGTGGCCGGCTTGGCAAACTCCCGACGATTGGGTTGGACGCGTTTAATTGACCCTCCCCTTTTTGGGGGGTATGAGCTGTCACGACTCAAAAAGTATTCGCATCAACATATTCTTTCCTTCTTAGGTGTAGAGCAACTTGCCACACGCTGGGCTCGTCCATCACAAATACATATTCGCGACCGGTCGTCACCTTACGATCCCAAAATTAGATTTCGACCTGATCGACCATCCGTTTCCCTGCTTAGAGGCTATCAATATACAGTAGCGCGCCGGCGGCCCCTTATTTCCAAATTACCTACTTCGGCGAATGTGTAGCGAAAGCAAAGCGTCAAGAATTTTATCTTAGAGCCTGCCCTTGCGATCATACCGACCGTCTGCACTGCAGCTTTACGAAACAGCCCCGCGATTACCACCAGGCACAATGTCCATGACCAACACCTTAATTGCCATATAAGTCCACCATTCATCATGGGTTTCTTTTCGAAGTTCAAGAACAAGGAGAAGGATGGGGGGATAGCAACACCGAAGTCAAAGAAATCGAAAATTGCACATTCAAATGGCGCTGTGCCTGCCCCACCGCCCAAGCCACACTGGGACGATGCTTGGACGCGCAAGGAGGTCGAACCGGAGGAGATTCAAGAGCTACTTAGGCTCTGTACACAGGAGATGAAATCGAGAGGTATGTTGGGCGAATCTGCACAGAGTCTACGTTTGCGACTTGGCCTTGTCTGATCACCTACCTAGCTCTCGACATGCCCTTCCTCCTGCTACCGTTCAGACCAGCCTCAGACCCAAGCGCAGCGCGTACCTTCCTCCGGAACTTCTTCAGCATGGAGAAAGGTGCAGATATGAAGGGAGATCGCCTGGAGCAAGAACTGATTTTGACAGAGCCAATGGTGAGCTGCTACAGATATGGTCAAATCGCGCAAGGTGCTGACATAACTTAGGTCATAAGCAGCGTTATGAAATGGTGCTGGAGCAGGCTGTCAGGAGGCGTTGTATCGTGGGAGGCATACGAGCTATTCAAGATTGGGGAGCAAGGTATGACCCCGGATCCCCATCTGGAGGCCCCTACTAATATTTCACACAGATTCGGACCTGGCTCGCGATGCCTTCGCTACTTTCATACCCCTGAGCGTCGAATCCGACGCCAGGACCAAGATTATATTCGACTTCTTCGACCTCATGGCGGCAATTGCAGCACACGGGAAGACGAATGGTATGGGTGGCCGAAAATTGTCAAGATTAGCTGGCTGGTGGGCTTTCGAGCATGTCGACGCTGGAAACGGCTTTGATGGCGGCTACAAGGCCTGGTCGAGGTAAATCTCTTGCGAGGCTAGCTGAATACAGAGACTGAATTGCCATAGCGCTGCCGACGCCACGAGCCACCTATTCTTCGCCTACCTTCGCTCACTCTCCCCAGACTCTGTTCGAGGACTGAACGGAATATCGGCTTTGCCTATTTCCTTACAGAATCTTGTCAATGAAACACAGTACCCGCCGGATTATCCGCCCTTCGAGTCTACTTCGAAGGTGGTGATGGTTGTAAACTCTGTCTCGCCAACACCCTTCGCTCTGCTACGCCGTGCCAAAAATTTCGAATATCGAGACGATGACAGAACACTGCAGGAATTTTCAGATTTTGAGGATCCTGTACAGGCTCTGACTGATGAATGTCGACGGGTTCTGAAGAGTATTTCTTCAGCAAACCAATCTGCTGCTTCTACAACCAAAGCCTCCACGAGTCTGGGCGATTCATCCTGGTCACGCTTCGAGGACATGGGATTTGGCTCATTGGGAGATCTTGACGAGGACGAACACGAATCCGCTCTTGGCAGAAAACAAAACGGTAACGCACCGCAAGGATTGAGATCAGCACCACAGACTAAGACTAATGACATGGGCCGACCAACGACACCCTCATGGGCAGACTTTCTTTCGTCTGGATTTGTCGAGGAAAACAACAATCCTGCCCCTGCACCGTTGTTTCTTCCTCCTGATAAGATCTTGCCGCCTATTGATATAGATAGGAGAGGACAGAGCTCGCAATCACACAAACGAAGGATCGACGACTCGAACCTTGAGCCAGGCGAGCTTGCAAGCATCAACGCTATAGAGCTAGACGATGCCTTCTGGTGGGTCTGGATTACTAGTCTTGCAGGCGAAGAGACTCCAGCACGGAAGTCAGCCTTCGGCCGTTGCGCGCTGATTGAGACTAAGATCGGTGGTAGCACATGGCTGGTTATCGAAGAAATGGTCAAAGGTGCCGCTCCTGAGCCCGAGGCTGGGGCCTATATTGCGGAGAAGAAAAGCCGATTTACGTTTCGAAACAAAAACAAGATGACAGGAACAAAGTTGATGGGGAGAAAGACGCCTCCGCCGGGGCACATTCATCCTTTCATCAGAGAAAATCAAGCCATACCACAGAGCAAGACCAACATCGGGCCTGATCAGCATGCCAGGATACAAGCAGCTGCAGCGGCGTTGCAGCAGAAACAAAGACAACAAGAGAACGGCCAGATCCAATTCAACGCTAGCCCTCAGAGAGGCCGACACGGCGAAGCACAATCAACCAAAACCAACAGCGTTTTCACCCTACAGCCTGTTATCATGAGCGAAGCAAGTCCTGCCATGGAATGGGCTAACGACTACGACAAGAAAGCGATTCGAGCTAAGTACTTAGGCAGCAATTTTGCTGGTAGAGGATCCACCACAGACTTTGATACACCTCATGGCTACGACGCTGGCACGCAAGGCTCCGTCACGCCTCAACCAGTAAAAGCTACAACCGCAAAGTCAGACTATGGGTTTCCACAGCCGCTCCCAAGAGGGGACTCTGGCGTTGACACAAATCGCACTCTTCCTGCTTTACCTGCCGAGACGCCAGGCGAGCGAACACTGCAGGCTCCTACAGGTCCCCCGCCAGCAGTCCCAGCTCCACCTGCGCCATTGCCGGTGGCGCCTCAGCTGCCTATGGGGCCACCTCCTCCAGCGCCCTTACCTGTCGAACCCCAGGCTCGGGCTGGTGCGAATGCTATCGCCTCTGATGCGGCAAAAGTGCCTTTGCCTGCTGTTACCCCGATTGAATCATCTGACAAGCCTCTGCCTACACCTGAAGGCGAGGACCTAGAGCCCACGCGGACGATCACAAACACGCAGGCTAACGGCGTGGAATCACCAGAAAGTACCAAAGGTGGAAAGAAACTCAAGAAGCAGCAAGGCGCTGGAGGTTTCAAGGGCTTCTTCGGCAAGAAGAAAGGCCCAGCTCCACCCGCCCAACCAGCGCCTGCGGACAGCGCTGCCGTTGCCGCAGCTCGTGCAGCTTACTCGGGGCCCGATATGAAGCCCAACTACCAGCCCGCAAACTCGCTCAGCCGTCGCCTATCCGGCATCGGAAGGCGAAAGACGCCCCCAGTTTCAACGCCAGCTTCGCCACCGATCCCAGATGCTGAAGAGCCACTTCCAGAGGCACCTGCGCCGTTCAAGGATGGGTACGCATCTCAAGCCAGCCTCCGCCGCGTAGACAGCAACGAACAGCGTCACGCCGATCAGGAATTCAAAACGTTCGACTTCGGCCAAGGGCCAATGGACCAGCCTGCTTTCGTGCCCCAAGACACCGAGGACTCGCCACGACCATCTTTTGTTCCTGATCAGTCTGAAGGCCCATCTCGCCCTTCTACGACTGGTGGCGGGCAAGGACCCCACTTCGAGCCACCCCTGGGCCGCGGGCAATATGAGCCATCAGTATCTTCAGACGAGCGGCCGCGGACCCCATCGCCTCCTGCTGATCGATGGGCGCAGATTAGGAAGAATGCGGCGAAGAGGGCGAACAAGATGAGTGAGAATCAGCACACCAGTATGAGCCAAGATAAGACTGAGGATGGAGACGAAAGTGGGGAGGAAAGTGAGTTCTTTACATTCTTTTACGAGCCTCGAAATCTGCTTACGTACCATAGCCATCGAGTCCCGCGTCGCCCGCATAAAGGCTCGAGTTGCCGAGCTGACAGGCAACGTGCAATCCACAGAGCCGAATAGGGCATAAAGATTTTCCCTTTCATTCACATTTCCGCCACCATTCCCGGCCTTGGACCAGATATCCAAATGCGATCACAACCTTTCGTATGTCACATTCGTCTTCGAATTTTTGCGAGAGAGATACCCAGCGATGATATTCCGCAGATTGACAAATTGATACCATACCCTAAGCGTAGAGCGCTATAAATAATACTAAAAGTCCGTACAACATGAAAGCAAGCAAGCGAGCCTGACGCTGGATACATGGGCAAAGATTCGATTCGTTGGCTTTGTGGTGTGGGGAGGGTGGATGGTATGTAAGAATCCATCAGTACACGTATACATAATAGAGCATCTTGCTTCATCATCTCAAATCAGTATGAAATGACATATGGTGTGTTTTATATCTTTGAGAGACATTTTTGTATTAAACGTATATGGGTATCACCAACGACCGTCTGGTCTCATACTGGATTGCTGAACCTATACTCCGAAAAATCGCAACGTTCCCAGCGCCCTGCTGACCAACGCAAACGAAGACCCAGACCAGATCAAGTCAGGAAACTCAGTCTCCTTCAATACAAGACCTCTCTCAGCGTTGCCGTAATATCTCTGTCCACGCACATTAGCATCGCCCCCCATCAAAAGGCAAGTTGAACCCACCAGTCAAAAACTCCTCAAAACTCAATGTAATATACCCATCCCGATCGTCATCATACCTCTTAAAAACATCCGTCATCCGCTTCAACACAATGCAACTCTGCACAAACAAATCAAAACTCAACCTCCCCTCGCCCCCTTTATCAAAATTCCCATATAATAACCCCACAAACCCTTCACTCAACCGATACCCAAACTGCACCAACGCTTTCGTATACTCCTCAAAACTTATATAACCCGACCCATCCTCGTCGAAGCGTTCGAAAAGAGCGCGCCAGGCTGCCAAAAAGCCCCATAATGCGCAGAATTCGGAGAAGTTGATGGAGCCGGATTTGTCGAGGTCGAACATGCGGATCATCATTTTTACGGTGTGTGGGTCGAATTGGGTGAAGTCGCCGTTTACGAGCGCTTTCCCCAACTCTCGTTCTGTCAATTGGCCGGTACCACTCTTGTCCACTGCCTTGAATAAGGGGAAGAGGGAGGCGTCGGCGCTGCTGCTGGGGCCTGGTGCTGGTGTGCCTGGGGGGCGAGATGGTGGAGGAGGGCGGTTGTGCTGTTGGGGTGGGGGACCCAAGCCGTAGTTTTGAGGCGGGGGCGAGGGCGAGGGTTGACTGTATGCGTTTCCATTGTATTGGGTATGATTGTACGAGTTGTTGGGCGAGAGACGTGAAGAGGCCTGGGGCTGTAGTTGCTGGACTGGTTGAGGGAGGGGTGGAGGCGGCTTGGCCTGATATGGAGGTCTCTGTTGTTGTTGCGGTTGGTTGTAGGGTTGATTGTAAGGTTGGGGAGTGGAGTTTGAGTGTTGTTGCGACTGGCTATATTGTTGGTTGTAATGTTGTGGATTGGAATTCGAGTAGGGAGGCTGAGGCTGTTGTGGTTGGGCTAGGTTTTGGGGGTTGGATTGCTTGAGCTGCTGCTGGGACGAGAGGATTTGTGCTACCTGTGGGTAATTGGTGAGCACGATGTATGGTAGTTGAAGGTTAGACGTGGGTACCTGTTCTGGCTCTGCGTGCCTAATATGCATGTCAGCCTTCTAAGTGTTTTGAATAATGTGGTCTCGACTTACGCTGGTAGCGCATCTGGATTGTAACCACTGTTGTAAGCCATTGCAGAGACGAATTGTGAATACCCAAGCTATGCAACTCTGCTTGATATATAAATGTCATGATACTCAAGACAAGTGGTGTAACTTGTTGTAGGATCTGTACCCAGCGCCTGGACCGCGCCACGATCTGGTGCGTCTCTGCTGCTTCATTTCGCCACCGGCTCACTCAGGGATTCTTCTGGGTCAGGGGTGCCCAGCGTTTCGGGCGGGACTTCGGGTGCGAGGTGCCTAAAATGAGGCTCTAGACGGCCCCTGGGCTGACTCGAGGTCTTCAACGAGCACGTTCTCGATCACATGGACATATTTAGAAGGACCGTCCTCTATAAAAGTAGCCTCGTGACTTTTGACTAATCAGCGTCGTCGTTCAACATTCCAAAGGCAACTGCCAATCCGTCCGTTCTTTAAATGTAAGTCCTACGACTGCTCATTAGTTCTATTGCTCTCGACTGAACATGAGTCTCTGAGCTGTGAATTTCTTTGTCATTTCATGTCTACGCACGCTGTGCCTGAGTTACTTTCACATTCGAAATGATAGTCTGGCTTGGGCCTTTGTTCAAGGTGCCTCCTTCGTGAATCAGCCCTTGCTCAACGATGCTTCCTAGCTTGTGCTCTCTTCTTGTACAAGGCTCGCATAGAATCTCGGACCGTCATCCTGAGGCTTGCTGTGAAGCGCAAAAGCGCTATACTTAATCCTAGCGGCCAGCGGCATGAAGACCATAGGCGCAGCTTTGACGATGAGACCAAAGGTAGAAACGCCTCGCAGAGCATCTAGATATTAACCGCTGGAGTCTCTTCTTTCCTCCGTGCTTTACGCTGCCTTTTTGTAAAACGCAACGATGACCACTATCCTCCTCAGCCTCGTCTTCACACTCCTATCCTCCATCAATGCATCCCCTATGCAGCTCGCCTCACCAATCCTCCTAGGCACATCCCTCAACAACAACACCAACCTATCAGTGTTCAACTCCACTACCCTCCAGATAGGCCCCGAAAACTGCTTCGAACCCAAACCCGGCCGCATCGTTACCAACTACCGCGACTGCGAGCAAGCTGCCATCCAATTCAACCCAGAATCCATCGTCGCCCAACTCATCTTCAGCCGGGGGCCTTCTGCTCAATACAAACTACCCAGAAGTTTCCGAGCCGGCACATGTGTCATGTATTTAGACATGCCTTTCGATGAAGATTATGATACATTGACGCTGCCGGATATTGCGCTCGTTGCGGGTAAACTTGCGATGGAGTGCACGGCTCAGGGCTCCTCGAATGCGTTTGGGGGGATTGCAGCCGTTGGGCCGAAAAAGCTACTGCATGTAGAGTTCTTTGGGAGGGTGGATCCGGGTGCGAATGCGGATGAGGCCTGATATGTGAAATGGAGTAGTGCGTGTAGCATAGGTAGCGCTCAAGCGATGTTAGCCGCAGCATATATGCCAGACTCGAACACCTGCCGCTTCTCAAGCCTCCCAAATTTGCTATCGCTTAATTGAGAAGTTTCTAGGCTTGCCAGTAATACCCAGCAAACAACATGTTGCCTAGGATCCTTCTCCGCTTGTCCATCTCATCTCTCGCCTTGGCGAACCCTCTCCGGCTAGACACTTCGCAATCACTCACCAACGCTACCCTCGATGCCAATCTCCTGACGGACTCAACGTTTTCAAACATCACCAGCCTCTCGGCCGCCGAAATCGGCTGCTTTAAACCAACGCCTGGCCAACGCTCACTTTTCCCCTCTAACAAAGTCGACTGCGAGATAGCAATCGACAACTGGGTCCGAGGCCAAGACCTCACCACCCCCCGAACCTTCAGCCAAAAACTCGCAATTGGTTGCAACGATGTTCATCTCCCTGTGCAGTCGGTTTACCGAACGTGCTTTTTTTATTTGCAGACGATGAACTATGATGATGAGAGTTTTTTTTCCCTTGCAGAGTTGTATGCGGAGGTTTTGGGACCGGATGGGATTGCTAAAAATTGTTTGGGTCAGAAGCGCAGTCCGGCGTGGGGAGGAAGGATGGCGTTAGGACCGAGTGGGTTGGTCCAGGGGATGGTTACTGGGAGGAGGTTTCCGAGTGATGACGCTGATGGTGAGCCTTGATGGAAGCGGTGTGTGATCGATGGTCCTCAGGTATACTGTGCATCCTTTGTTTTCGGAGAGATTTGTAGCGTACTTGATTTTATATTCCAGGGGTTGCTCTTTTGGTCGATCATTTTAAGAGGCTATCGCTTGAGAAGGGAGCCATAAGTAAAACACCAGGAAAGTAATCAGCCAGAGCAACGCAATCAATTTCCTGAGTTTCCAGAGATTAGGACGCTCTGACTAGAAATGTGACAGTCCATGCAGGAAAGGCTCATGCTTAGCAAGAATTTCTCCTCACAGGTCAACTTTTGAACGAAGGCAACGGCCGACGTTACAGACCTCGGAAACCACTGCACATCCTCGTTTTCTGATAAATCTTACACAAGCAGCACTCTTCGAACATCATCTCTTGAATATCTTTTTACTTGACCAATCCAAAAGACAGCATTGATCTCTTCCACCCAGTGATTATCTCCCAAGATTTCTGCTCTGACCTCCGGACCCCAATCATATACACGCCAGGCATGTTCAGGTGAGAAAATACTTACAAGCTCTTACAGATCCCCACACTCAGCCCATCCTGCCAAGCAATCTTCCTGTGTCTAGCCTCCATCTCCCGCCAATCTCTAATCCCGGCCTCCCTCGAGCTCGTAGCAATCTGCCATACAAACCATAGCTTTTCGTTCTCACGCAAAGACAAGATACCACAGATAAAGAGGGCCCATGCGACGGAGCCAGGCGGGAGACGACCGCCGACGCGAGCGGTGGCTTCTTCGCTTTGTTTGAGGCGGCTGATGAGTTGGTTTTTGAGGTTGCAAAGGGTGATGTTGTTGCTGGTGGATGATAGAAATGGGCAGAGAGCGCACTTTGTGTATATGAGGGCGGAAAGGCGGGAGGTCTCTAGTTGGTAGTCTAATATGGTCATCTCAGAGCTGGTTTCGTCGCTGTATTTCGCCAATGATAGGAGGCGCTGCTCTATGGCTGAACGCATTGTGCTGAGGGACTTGAGATCTTCTGTGGTGCAGGGGCTAGAGAGGGATCATGTTACGTAGCGCATGTTGTGGAAGATTGTCGCTAGTTCTGCGCAGATTTCGCGGGAGTAGCCAAGGTCGCTGAATATAGGTGGGACGAACGGGAGTGTGCCTTGACTTAGTGAGCAATTGGGTGTTAGCTCATAGTAGGGTGCAGCCGCTATCATTAAGGGCACTCGTAGATCTTGCCTTCGATATGAGGACTGCCATTTTGTATAGTCCCATTGCGGTATTGAAGGATTTTGTTACCATGTGATGAACATTTGCGGTATGTTTTACCATCCCAGACAATCGATGGCACCGCACAGGCTGACGATTATGTGAAGGGCGTCCATGTGAATCCTGAAGTTTTTATAGTTTCCAATGATACTCCATAATTTGCTGTGAGCATCTTATTTCACCAGCGTGAACTATGAGAGAAGAAGCAGAGACGTGATTACTGACCTCTAGAGCCGTCAACATTGCGACGGCTCCGGTCGTAGAATTTGAGATGACGTTTCCAAAAGATCCAAGTCTCTCATTGACCATTTGAACAACCTGACCTTTGTAAGAGAGCGCTCTTGGGCTTGTATACCGCCTAGTAGCAATATCCAGGTGGACGGCCGCGAAGCTGAGAGTGTCGAGGAAGAGGGTCAAGTCCTGCATGGCCTATGTTACCCAGATTTTCGCCATTGGATTCGAGCCTTTTCGAACAGAACCTTTTTTTAGAAGGAGATTGTTGGCCATAACGGAGACGACCATCATCAGTGCCACTAGTAACTTGGCCTTTGATGGAAACATCGACTATCCCAGATGAAAGATGCCGAGTCTAAAATTTGTCTCACAACGATTGAGTCTATAGCCATCGTAATTGGGCAAGCTGCTGACGGGATATGCATTGAAGGGCTCACTCATGCCAGGCCCAACAGGCGTCATTGGATTTGCAATTGAATTTGGCCGAAAGTAAAGGCATTTGCGTTCATCGAAGTCGCTGGAAGAATCAGGCCCCTGTGAGGCGTCGTCACGGATCGGAAGTACAGATCTATCGTCCGTGGTCAGCGTCTCGGCTAACAAGTGCATCTGCAACTCCAACATAGTCTCCCCTACTTCTAGTGGCCACGGTCAAGAAGAATATGTGGGGTGAAATAGCACTACTTCATAGTTGGCGGTAGCGTCTTCTGGTTCCTCACCCACAACAGGTACGCCACAGCACTTACCCTTGTGGACTGGTACGGAGATTTCTTTCTACTTTCGTTGATAGTCACGCATTGCATTTGCTCGGACTAGTTTTCGCACCTGCTCTGCCTTGGCTCACTAAGATTGACAAATTGCCATCCATCTACAGCCCTGTGCTCAGCCGCAGAAACGTCTTTTCTGCCAGCCGTACTTCTTTTTCGGAGACATTGCATTGGATTGAGCTTTATGTAAGCATGGCAATCAAACAAGCGTGAACAAGGCGTGGTACTGCTAAACAAGGGACAGACGTGCCAGCGTGTTGTGGGAAACGTGGCAGACACAGAGCAATAAGAATCAATGACGGATGTATTCCCATGAGATGGAACCAGGGAGCGATATCTGCAAGAAACAAACAGTTTTGCATTCGGTTTCAGACTTTTCAGGCTTCACATTACACTTTGGGTAATTTAGTCAATACTATTTCTTGGCATCTTTTACCGCTAGTCTGAATGAGGGTAGTACATTCGACCGAGGCTGCCGCAGGTACGTAGCCGCTTTCACCGGAGTACACGGCTATGAATTTGAAGGTGTACGCGTAGACGTTGCCAACAATGAACAGCTGAATCAGTCCTTCTAGACAATTCTACAATGATCTCCAACCAGAGATAATTTGCCTAATCCTTGACTTTCCAATACCTACCCAGAGTATTCACCATTCACCACAAAGTGAGATCATCAAGGTTTGATGTCGCTCCACCAGAGTCTTCAACTTCTATACGTATAAAAACTCCCATTCTTGTTCATCAACACATCTACAGCATTGTCCCCGATGCATTTTCTGTACAACTCCCAGTTCGAGCCCTGTCAACGAATTGGAGTCAGCGTTACATACTCCTTTGAAACCAGAGACAGTCCACGAATCCTGTGCTCCCATAAAGATGCCGTGCAGCTCAGCTTGAATGGAGTTGAGAATGTCTGATCCAAAGGCGCATACCCATGGTGTTCCCTCCCAACGCCACGACGAGCCTTTATCAAAGAAGCCCAGCAATCGATATCATGATAACGCCCATGCATAGTTTTTTCTTAGCCCACCGCCTCGGGGACTTTCACCCAGATTTGACGGAGCCAGTGGCGAAGCCCCATCGTGCTGACTTCGGGTCTGATGGAAACGCTCTATTGAGAATGCCGTTGGACGGTAAAGCGAGGGTCGAGCATTTGCACTTCTCGAGGGAAAGATATAGCGCCTGAAAATCGCCCATCAGCGCTTATCAAAGGATCCTTTAGACCAGCCAAAAGAAGGTCTCCATACTATTCATGCTCTCTACCGCCCGTTACCAACATCTTGGAAGTGGAATATTGGATTTTTGGAAGGGGATAAGACAATGGGAGACCTACGTTGGCTTATAGTGGATCTTCCATTGAAGACCATGGAGTACAGCTTGGGGCCCCATGCTTCAAGACATGTGCATGAGTGGATCGTACTCGCAGCAAATCCATGCATCTGTGTTTGCCTGAATTGCCTGAAAAGTTAAGGCTGTCACTTTTATGCTGCGGAAGCGATCTTCCCGTTGGGTCAAGATACGAAAGACGGCATGCAATATGCAGGTTTAATGTGTTGTGATTATTTTCAAGATAAGGGGTCGTACTGCAGCAAGAGGTCAGCAACAAGAATCGAGCCTTCGTCGCCAAGTCTCTAGGCCAGAGCTAGGCAAGGCTACAAGGCTAAAGTTAGCTGTTTCTTCGACTAGTTCGCTATTTTTTGGACTAGTGTTAAGCCTAGAACCGCGTGGCTTCGTTCTAGAGCGTAGCGTAGAGCTAAGTCCCTCTTCGCCCCTCCAGCACGGCTGTCATACCATAAAACAGGTCCTCAGTTGCCACAAATTTGCAGTTCTGCCGCCCAAATTCAAGTGCCGCCACAGAACTCGAACCATGCTTCAATCAGAATCAATCCATTCGCTCCATCCAAAAGGGTTCATCAGGTCCGCTAGAGCCAGATAGTGTCTCAATGCTTCATTCCTGATACCTGCATTGGACGCCAAAATGAATGTCAAATGCCGTTGTAGCAGTGATTGGTCGATGGTCATCAAAGCGCCTGCACAGGTGTCAGCGACTTCGAGGTTCATCGAGTCCCGACTATTTGCATGCAATCCACGAGCCGAGTCCTCCAAAAGCTGCTTTGAGACGGTTCCAGAGACGCGAGAAGATTTTCTTCCGCCTTGAATGACGCTGATGACGGCTAGGACAAGACATGCGATGGAGAACGGATCTGTAATGCTGCTTGGGAGGTCGAGGGAGATAACGTTGGTGACGTGTACAGTATCAAAGGCGATGCAATGTTGGCAAAGCCTTTCGAGGGGCAGCTCACTTTATCTCTCTGTTTTCTATGCCCCACGAACGTCGACGCTAGCTGTATTCCATTATCCAGCTAGCCCTCGCCTCAAACAGACGGCAGCAATATTGGCTGGGTCTTCATTCGTGAGACATCAATCTTGCAAGCCGGTCATCGTCCCACGCCATAGAAGAAAGTACTGTCAAGCGGTAGGTATCAAATTTGAGGATCGAGGTTTCGAAACGTGAAGAGATCTACCCGCTCCACTGAGATCCAATACCGCTGCCACCAAGGTTTCTTCAGGCTGGATTGCATGGCTTTGCCACTTTAGTCTAGACATCGATTCTTCGAAGAGTGAGGCTGCTGGCTTTTATTTCGGGTCGCTGCGATTAGAATGGCACGAATGGGTCAGAGGCGAGGCGAAATCGATGCACAAGTGTTCGCCAAGACGCTAGGCACTAGCTCCTACCAGCCCAAGGATTAGAAATCTAGTCCCAAATAGTAGAGCCTGCACTCAATTGGAACCGATGTTGATGAACATGCATGCTCAGGCAGTATGATATAGGAGGGCAATGATAACAAGAGCCTGAAAGGTGCAATCATTTCATATTAGGCGGACTATATATTGTATACGAGTACTCTAGCCACGGTAATGCGACCACTTTTGGAGATGACTGAGTCCGCATTGAAAATTCTCCAAGATACCGACAGATGCTTTTTGCCCAAGTGCATGCAAGAAGCCAATGCAATGCAACCGCGCTATGCAAATCAAGAACACATCTCATCCACCACACCATCATTCACTGTCGTCCACTCTGCCCATTCCCGAAGTAAGGCCCATAGTACTGCTGCTGACCCTGCTGCTGATAATTCCCTTGGTATTGGAGAGGCTGCTGCAACAATGGCGATGCTGGCTGTCCTGTCCCAAATTGCTGCGCTGCGGGAGGAGTCCATTGCTGACGCTGTGGTTGCGCATACTGCGCGTGCGGATACTGCTGGTATGACGCCCACTGCTGTTGCTGTTGGGGACTCCATGAACTGTACTGCTGCTGGGCAGGAAATTGCTGAGGAGGTGTAGTCGGGAACTGTCCCGGCATGGAGAACCCTGGGGTGGGAACTTGGAAAGGCTGCTGTCGCTGGTGTTGGTAATCCTGCCCCTGGCTGTGCTATTGACGCTGTGCGATGGCTTGCTGGATCGCCTGGCCACTTAAGCCTTGCCTGGCCTCTTTCTTCTCTCTCTCGCGCGCTTCAATAGCCCCAACAAGACCACTACCCTGCGGCGGTGCGTTCTTGTTATGGTTCCCAGCCATGGTGATCAGAGGAGATCCAGTCGCTCGAGCCACATACTCTTGCTCGCGAGCTGAAAGATGCGCTGTGTAATCTCCGGACGTGTTCATGAGAGTAGAGGCTGTCCGAGATTGTGGTCGAGAGGGTAGCTCATTACCGTATGATGACTGCCTTTTTTGCGGTTGAACAGGCCACTCACCAGAGGAGTTCCTCGGTATTGCTGGTGTTGTAGGAGACGCAGACCTTTGACGACCGTGAGCGTAGATTGGAGTCGCTATACGATTCGCAGCAGCTCGCTGTTGTACGAATTGCTCTGGAGTAATCGACTGCCTTGCGGCTGGACTGCTTACACCAATTTGGGCGCCAGGCTGCCAAGCCACACTCCTACGGTTGTCATTGTCAGCGCCGGTAGGTGAAGCAAGCGGGGATCGACGCTGAGGCTCTTGCTGAGGCTCAGGCGTAATCAGATTCCGACTTGGCGATCGCTCATGGGATCCACCGGCACGCCCAGGCTGATACGTAATCGAAGAGCGCTGTGCAGCTGGCGGACTTTCCCTTCCCGGGCTAGGCGTGAATCTATTCAAAGATGCCGGTTCCTCAGGTGCTGGGTGCATCAACGTCTCCATTGTCACAGGTCTACTACTTGCTGCAGGGTTGAAGGCTTGCGTAGGCCCAAAGTCAACAGTTGGGATGTCAGGATTGACGGGATCTGGGGTAGCTCCAGACCTGTAGCTGATGTCGCCAACCTTGACCTCCTGCTGTACAGGTTCGACAGTGCCCACAGTCTTGAGCACACCTCGCCGAGGCTGCTCAACTGAAGGCCTCGATCTCCTGGTCTCTGTCGATCTACGAGTGCTGGCATAATCGGGAGAAACTGTCGAATCATTGTCGTACACACTAACATCATCGTCTCGGTGCCCATTTTGTCTCTCGCTGACGAGTGATTCAGTGCGTTGCTGGGCGAGCACTTGACTCAAGGCCTCTTCGTCGATGTAACGATCGTTCAAGCTATCCAGGCTAGACTTTGTAGAAAGGGCAGGCGGTGCAGCAACAGATGCAGATGGTTCAGTAGGAAGAGTAGCCGTCCTAGAGGGGACTGGCTTTCGGGAAATGCTGCTACGACTTGTACTGGACCTTTGAACTTGTGGACGTTCGGCAGTGATCGGTATTGGCGGCGGCTTGTTGATGGTGACATTTTGCGAAGTAGCAGATGATGCTGCAGCCATAGCCATGTTGTTTCGAGAAGAATTACGAGCAGCTGCAGCCTCAGCTTGGGGTTGGACTGGTGGAGAGGGAAAGCTGCTTTGCGATAATGGCGAAACAGTTCGCGAAGATGGGGTTTGTGGTAATAGAAGATCGTAAGAAGACATTAATGGTTTGTCTTTGTAATAAGGTGCAGTTTGGGACTCCGCTTGGCTTGAGCCTGTGGTGTCGGTGGAGTCTTCACGGGACGGGGCTGGACGACGGGTTTTGGCTAGTACCATGCCTTCAGGAAACGAACGGTCAGCAGGAATCGCACTCTGACTGGCGTTAAGGTTTACCCCACGTTGTCCCTGATCCTCTGGTGACGTTCCATTCATACTCCTCTGTTGTGAATTGCTCCTCCACGCGGCTGCTGCTCCCGCAGCCGCTGTACCAGTCGTACCAGCCTTTCCCGCATCGGCCAGTTGGGATAGTGTGGTGATGGACAATCGGCTGTTTTCGCGACGTAGCTTTTCGTTCACGCCAGGCCTCTTTTGAGGTCTAGCACCTGGCTCATGAGAAAACGCAGGTGGAGCGGCAACTTGAGATGGTGGAGGAGCTGGACGCATTTCTTGACGTATCTCCTGTGGGTCTGCCTCATAACCACCAAAGCGTTTTTCGCTTTCTGAGCTGCTTCGTTCATTTGAGCCTTCTAACCCATTTGCGTAGGGCTGCATCGGTGGTCCTCGTGCTGCCATGCCGATCGGGATGGCATGAACAGGCGGGGGAGGCGCTTGCTCATATTGCGGACGGCTTTGTTCGTATGAAGGACGGCCTTGCTCGTATAGTTGACGCCCTTGCTCAAACGACGGACGGCTTTGCTCGTATGAAACACGGCCAGGAACACCACCTTCGTAAGACGGTCTTGATTGCTCATGAGACAAGCGCGATGGTGTATAGCTTTGATCAGGTCCATATCGTTGAGATCTTTGACGAGGCGGAGTAGACATGGGAGGAGTCGACTCGGAGTGCGATCGCTGATGCGGGACTCTAGGTTGGGCCGGAGGTGGTGTAAAAGGTTGGTCCATTGGCGGCGCGGAGTCTGAGTGTGGAGGTGGCATGGGGGGTGCTTCCTCGTGATTGTGTAGAGAAGGCGTTGATCTGATAGACGCGCCGTCCTCATAGCGAAGTGTACCAGCACGGGATGGAAGACTATTTCTGTATCCTCTGTAGCTGCTGGCCCTGCTTCTAGGCCGGCCATTGGTGGTCATTCGTGTCATGCGGGCTGATGTAAGATCCTTCATCTTCAACCTCCAGTCTTGTTCGGTCCATGACTGACTACCAGTCTCGTGGATCATTCCAGCCACGTCCAGGATCTCGAGGTAGCCATATCGCTTCTCTTGAGGCAATGCAAACATCAAGCTTCGTGTGTCGAGTGTATCGGCGATGAGTCGATTCGGACGCCCATATAAGGCAAAGACATCATAGACAGGGAAGAGATATCTGAGCATCATCTCGAAACCAGTTACAGCTGGATGGACCTCAGGCATGACGAATACGAATCCATCAGTCGTAGTCTCTGGGGTCGAGTGTATCGTAATTGATCCTTCTATCTTCACGAGGGTCGATTGATCGATGAGGGGCTTCGATTGAGGGTAGATCGCATACGCTGAATAGGCATCGTTGATGGTTGCGATGGGCTGAGCCTTCTTGGTCTTCTTCGTGTCGTAGAATTTGATATTGCCTTTCAGCGGCGCAGTACGCTCATACGCCGACTTCTTTCTTAGCTGCTTTTGCTGCTTCTGAACGTCCTTCTCGTCGGGCGGTGAGATCACGCACCAGCACCGTCTCCAGGGAGTGCCAGCCCCAAACCTGACTCTTGTCCAGTCTTCATTCTTGATACGCGTCCTGTCCATGATGACTTTGATATTGTTGAGGAGCTTGCCCTTGCCGGCAATGAGGGATCCTGTGTATGCTTCTTGGAGCGTAGAGTTCTCAAACATTGCCAGCCTGATAGCAGCAGTCCATTGGGTAAGAGAATGTAGAGAGTTGAAGTGGAGAAGGTATCGGTTCTTTCCGGCTGTTGATATACTGAGGACGTTTTGTAGAGGCTGAACATCCTGGGATCGAGTGGGAAGGGTTTCGATCTGTAGGCCAGAGTCAGCATGATTCAAGAAGGGTCAAAGCACAAGAAAACGCGCGTACCATTTTGATTGAGGCATCTGCCAAATTTATAAAGCTTGGTGCAACCTCGCCATCCTGACCTGCTGCGTCAAGACCAGAGGCATCCCAGAGTGACAATATAGTCCCAACGAGCTGAGCAAATGATTCGGTCCAGGATCTATCGCTGTTGGGTCGCCCATCTACATTCTGTTAGCTGGGACAATTGGTAAGAACCGATACTGTGAGCGTACGGGAATCAAGATCATTGAGCTTTAGAAAGTACCCTTCCTGATACAGCTTATTCGCATGGCTATTGAGAAAGGTGAAAATGGGCTGCAGCTCCGGTATTGTATCTCCAGCTACTTCCATTGTGGGTGGTTGATAAGTTTGGACCATGGACATGGGCCTGATTGACGAGGAACGATCGCCCCTCGTTCTAGGAGGGGTGGGGGAGTCACGAGCTGGTGCAGCTGCATGCTGAGGTGATGCTGAGTTGGTGATATCTTCTTTCGATGGGAGGTTCTGGGGCCCTGAGAAGGAAGTGGTTGTAGGTGATTTAGGAGCTCCAAAGGCTGTCATGAACGACATGACTATGCAAGGGATTAGCATGAATCGGATAGCTCGCTTGCGATTGTCTCACCTCTTGAACGACCCATGTTGGCGGAATTGTATGATTTTGGAAATTTGAATGTTCCTGGCGTCCAGGCCGGGGTCGATTGTAATCTAACAGGTGCAATAAAGACGCTTCGGCGACAAAGAATGGGGGCGGCTTCAGCCGGATGGTCCTTCCTCTCTCAGGTGAAGCTCAAGGTCGCTTCCTTTCTTGGGGGACAACGAATGTGCTCATTCAACGAACGACGACAAAGGATGTACAAGAAAGCGAAGGTGTAGAACGATTGTCGAAGATTTGTCCAATGTGGTCCTTCGAAGGTTCTGCATGTGCCAAAAGCAGGGGATTTTTTTGGATCTAGGACAATTCGGGTCCAGAGCCTATCGTCATCCAATCCACGTACATTTAGCGCACAGATGGATCATCCCACGTGAGTTTGTTTCATGCCGAACACATTGGTCGCGATGATTGCTTCATAAAGAGCAGCGAACTGACAGTTTGTCAGCTTGCTGGTATAGCTGACCCCCTATGACTGCGTACTCGTATCTCATGCGGTACGAGTAAGCCGTGTTAACGGTGTTCGTTCCGAAGTCCGAAGGCTTACGACCCATCCTTACCGATACCCGAACGAGCAGAAACCTGCAAGAAGAAAGCTTGACGCTTTAACTTCCTAATCGGGACCCAGGAAACAACTGCTGAAACAATTGACTACGTAGTTTGTTGCTTTGAGTATGACGGAGTATCAATCGCAAAGCTGGCCGTATGCGAGACACAGCTGAGGCATTCTTGCAGAGCCTTTCTCTCTGGCTCCCCTCCGTCAGAAACCCTCGACAAATATTTCACTTCGAATCCAAAGATCCTTGAATACGGTCAGCGTCTACCGTTTCTTGGGATGACTTTTCAAAGCCGCTGTGCTAAGGCAACTTCGAATGCAAAGACTACATGCGACGACTACTACGACCTTCTCACCTCCACCCTCTCGTTCCACCCCAGCGACAATACGATGCCCTCAAAAGAACGATTCATGGTTGATCCTGTACTACGGAGCGTCACAACAAGGCTCCATGCAGGATTTGCGAGCGTCAAGACAGGGAAAATCTAGGAGGTAGACTTTGTGTATGTGCTGAGCGAATTCGATGACAACATGAAGATTGGAAGTCAAGAGCTTTGGGCAGATCCCTTAAGCGCGTGGATCGCTGTCGGTGGATGAGTGCTCATTCTCATGGTTACAATACGCTCATGAATACGAATGAATATCCAGATCGTTCGTCGTTGCCATCTAACCATGTGACATTCCCACCAGCATCGCCTATCTAAATTGCAAAATCAACGCCAAACTCAACCGTCCCTCGCGCCTGTCCATCCCCAACCATGCCCTTGACCGAGATGTCTGACCAGGACAACTTTTTGGCAGTCCGGAGGACCATTTAGAAAGGTCCTTGGACGGAGTTGCTCGATACTCAAGAAGATTGGCTACATTCACGGTTGACATTTTGCTGGCTAGACTTGTCTTACTGAAAGATGGGTCCACAGCGAGGGTGAGACTCCAGTCATGATGGAGGAGGATTGAATTTTTGGCAGCGTGTGCTGTGAGGAGTGCGTCAAGGTGGTATTGAGTCTGTAAGAATGATTTGCGAAGCTCTGTGAACAGGAATATATTCAGAGTGGATCCGATGACGACTTGAGAGGACGAATAGGCCTTAACAGATATTCTCTTGTAGTCATCCAAAATATGCATCCGCTGCAGTTTCGAGTTAGCGTTGAGCTCAATGGGGAAGTGTTCTAGACTCAAAAATCAATAGCCCCTTATTAGCGTGCTATGTACCTGCATCCTCCCACCCGTAGCAGTCTCGACTTGGCGTCGTAGCTACTATTGCTGAGATAGCTATTCTGAATTGGTAAGCGTGCTTGAGCTTGTTATAATCAGGGTGGCTCGGGGATGTAATTCTCGAGAGTTAGGAGGTAGAGGATGAGGGTTTTCGATGTAGAGGTAGTTGCCGGCTGGTGGAGAGGAGGCTGGTGGTAGTCGAAGTCGCGGATGGGAAGCTTGAGGTGAAGGAGCTGCCAGTCGGGCTTGCGAGGTTGAGAGGGAAGGTTTTGTTCCTGAGCATTGTGATCTTTAGCATTGTTCGCAGTATCTGGCATTCAACAGGTGGCGTTTGACCCCTTCGGCAGCATAGTTTTGCAGTTGCACTGGCAATTGGGGTCTTCAATCACCCATTGTTGAAAACCCGCTGCGTTTTGTGTGAGACAAATCCAGCTCTATAGAAGGATTTAGTGGCTAATGAGCGTGCAGACACCATACAAAGGTGTTGTCAAGGAAGTTACAAAGCCCTCAAGCGCTTAGGAAAGCCCAACTTTGCAAGCGAGGAGGTTGAGGGACGGAGTTGAATAGTAAAGCGTTAATTTGGTGAGCGTACGAGGGAGGGAATGTCAGTGATTTGGGATTTGCGGATAAGAGAATGTAGTAAGCTTATAATGGCCATTGAAAGTGAATTCAGACGCGCTCCTGCCACGACCCCGTGGTCGCGAAAACTCCGAGTGTATAGTGTAAAAGGGGACGCACCTACGGTGCTCTAGAACTTAACACAACAAGCAATATGAACTGAAAAAAAAGACCAAAAAAGTATTTGAAGACATGAGCGTGGAATCGAACCACTGACTTACTACCAAAGGAGAACCCTAAGACCCGATATTCTCAGTCGAAACCCAGGAGAAATCATTAGCCCCGATTCTCAGGGCGAACCCTGTTTTTCGGACGCATTGGCAGAACATTTTCCCACTAAACCACTCATGCTGATTGATAAGAGTAAGTGTCATAATTAATCATATATTCTCAAAACTTGAGAATTGCTCAACAAATGCTTGCAGTCCGCACAACACCTGATGGTTCGCATTTGACAGTATGCAGCCTGATGTCTTCGCTATTTGTAGGTCGCGACTCCCATTTTTGATGTTCTGGTGTTGGTACAAATCCGCAGCCCCTTGCCGTGGCAATTATACCTATTTTATAAGTGCGCTTTCGATCGGAGCAGCCCCAAGTAATGCACTGTCCGAGGAGAAGCACCCGCAAAATGTCCTTTACACGTAGCACCGAGCCCATTCAATGAGGCGTCTCTCGTGGACACCCTTAGCCCCTGGAGAAAAAGGAGGGCTTGGCAAACGAGTCCGAAAATGTTCCCCCCCAACATTGCGCTGGGAAGGCGCACCCTGGCACCCAGAGCTCCCTGAAAAAGGACAAAAAGCCTCTAAATGACGAGTTCTGCATTCGTTGCCATGTTTACTGTCCCTTTTGATGTACAGACTGCGGTGGACTTGGGGATTGTGGGCGCACCTTGAGACCCCACGACAGCAGAGGGCGCCTTGGCAACTGAGGCTGCAGGATATTTTCCTACTGCTACAGCACGAGGCGCATCCGGGCAGCTGGAGCCTGGAGCTCACAATGAAAGAGTAAAAAGTCCCAATAGATATCTCAGCCCGCCCAGTGTTTCCGCCTTGAAAGCTGCTCGTGCACGGTCCTCAGTAATGCACCTGCCGCAATCTCTACATCCTACAATGGTAAGAGTACCTCGTAGATGAGCATGGCCCTGCTCATTGCTTCCCAGGCTCGAAGCATTGGAAAAAAGGGGCGGCTGACTAAGCGAGTTCATAGGCAAAGTTTTCGTTCACAACATTGCGAGGAAGGCTCGCTCTCCTCTAGAAGGTAGCCGGAGCTTCGCAGAAAAGAAGCAAAAACCATTGCAATCTTCATTTTGACCTCCGAGCCAACATTGTGATGAACTCGAGGTTGTTTAGTTGTTGCACGTGCTGGCTGAGGTTTTCGCCACTGCGTAATCTTTCCGTAATCTTTGGCCGCGGCACTAGAATCAGCTCCTACCCCCATCAGCACCTCGAAAACTCTCCAAAAACTCCTGTAGAACTCGAGACAGTCTTGCAGCATCATACAAAATTGGCAAAAATAGTATTGTGTGAAGGGGACTTCTGGGAGAATCCCGCCCGCTGGGGTTTCGAACAGTCACCGCAAATCAAGAACGCTGGATAGTCGATTCTAACATCTTGGATCATGACGAAACGTAGCGCCGACTCCCCTTCACAAAAGAGCAGGACATAATAGAATATATAAACATCCAAAGTTCAGAACTCAACATTGTGAACAGCGTAATGCGCAGGACAACATTCTCTTGGGCACTCACCATGTCTTAGACCATGTTGGCGGTGCGCATGATCGTCGAGCCTTTGAAGCGATGTTTCAAAGGGTCGCCGCCTGATACCGGACGTACCTAGGTCAACGCTGCCGCGATCGCACCAGCAAAATTGGCCATTCCCCCATCGCAGCTTCAACTTCTTTCGATAGGAGGTTGTTTTCTAAGGACTGCCTTTCATTGCTCCCTTTGACCCACAACGCAAGTGTCGGAGAAAAGGGGTTGGCTGACTAAGCGAGGCGGCGAGCAACTTTACGCCCTGGAGCCTCTCATATATTGATCCACATCAAAGATGCAACTCTGCGAATCATTGCAGATCAGTTTCACGAGCACCTCCTCAATGCTTAGTCTGCAGGCAAACAAGCATCTCACATCAGGCTGGCGAGTACTCAAAACCTCTGGTCTGTTCGGCGGTGTCGCTCTTCCTCTCGGGCGCACCGTCGCGATCCTCACAACACACTGGCAAGAGCAAACACAACAACAAAATCACTCAGGCTCTTGATCTATCCACTTCTCTCTGACAGCATCAACATCAATGCCACACGCGATAGCTTTACTAATATGGCTCTTAGCTTTCCCAACAACAGGCACATCGATCATCTTGCCGTCGAGCGTCCACGCGCCCCGCCCTTGCTTGTCAGCCTTCTCGTCCGCAGTCACAATTCTAACCGCCCACGTCACCTCATCCTCACTTGGAGCAAAGGCCTTTTGCGCGATGGCGACTTGGTCAGGATGAACACACTGTTTGCCGTTGAATCCGAGGCCCTTGCCACCGAGACACTCCTCCTCCATCGTCTTGCGGCCCTCCTCACCCTTGTAGGAGGTACATACGAGATCTATGGTGGACGCCAGGTCATGTGCACGACAAGCAGTAGCGATGGCCGATCTGGCGTACAAGAACTCAGTAAGCGACGGAGTCCGAGTCAACGAAAGATCAAGGGCGAAGTCCTCAGCGGCAAAGATAAGGCCGTCAAGCTGCGAAATAGCGGTTCTACAGATTTCATTGAGGTTGGAAAGAGCTTTGGCAGATTCGATAAGAGCAAGGATTTTAAGACGACGAGGTGCGGATTCATTAGGATGAGTAAACGTCCTTCTATGATTGATGAAGTCAGAGGCCCATTGGAGGTCAGATCGAGAATTGACTTTGGGAATGATAATGGTATCCAAGTGAGGTGAGTTGGCCTATCACCGTCAACTGCTGGCGGCCAATAGGTAATTGCTCGAGCCCATACCACTTCAGAAATGTCATCAGCTTCATAACCCGAACCAACGGCGTTGATCCTGACAGCGTATTCCTTGATCCCGGATGCTTTAGGCTGCTCCAGGAAACGACGGATATTGGCTCTCGCTTCAGCTTTCTTTCCGGGTGTCACCGAATCTTCCAAATCATAAGCCACGCAGTCAGCAGTAAGGCCCTGAGTCTTGTCGAGCATCTTCTGTGACGACCCAGGGACTGAAGCGAAGGTCAGATCCCATTTCCAGCTATCGTTCCACGCAGGTGAGGGTACCATAGAGCAAAGCTCGCCGGACTGCCGTTTTGGCCGCAGTCATTATGCCGATGACTCTCCTAAGAGGCTAGGAGGACAATCACCTCCACTAACAAACTTCACACTGATTTTTACAAAGAGGAGATCATCATCCTGTCGATTTGAAGAACTCAAAAGATCGAATGTCGTTGGAATCTAAGCGAGCGACTTTGCCTTGCAAGGCCTTGGTTCCCGTTCGTGCATGAAACGTCGTGCTCAGATGTTCGCTGAACTTAAGAGCATCTGTCAAAGCCGACTGCAATAAAGACATTACGTTTTATTCATGAGATATTCTGGTTTACTGTCTGCTGGCCTGTCGAGCATCTGCTTGTTGTTGCACAGCTATTACCGAACCTCTACTACAGCTTCCACCATGCCCTCATTAATCCAGACCGCGTTCGCCATCGAAGCGGTTCTGAACGTCCCAGGCATAATCGCTCTCATCTTCTTCCCCTCCCAAACCCTGAAAAACTTCCTCGCCTCCCCTCTTCCCTCAATCGAGCTTAACGAAACAGCAATTCTCCTGGCCCGCGCCGTAGGCGCCTGTATCCTGGGCCTTACCCCACAACTCCTGCTTGCCTACCCGAACACTAAAGATGCCGTCGGCAAGAGAAAGATTGTCTACTGGACACTTGGGATGGGAGAGGCAGGTCTTATTCCGCTGTTGATTTGGGAGGCTTTTAGAGCAAGTGATGAACATAAGGCGGCGGGAGTGTGGGCGGGAGGGTTTTCGAGGAAGGCGGCGCTGATGAGTGCGGCGAATTTGATACCGCTGGTTTTGTGGAGAGTGTATGTGTTCATGGTGAAGCCGGAATGGTTTGAGGGAGGCGCGGCGAAGAGCAAAGGGAAGAAGAATGATTGAGCATTACGAGGATCGTGGCAAAGCCACGACTACGGGTACAGATGTCTTGTGCAGCACATAGACGGTTATGATTGGACACATGACTTTTATGACTTCGGTGAATGAATTATGAATCAATGAGGCTGTCACTCAGAGCCTATTTTGACATGTGTCAGCTCGAAGTCCGTGTACGAAGAGGAGATTTTGCTCTGAAAGTAACTAAAGTGACTGTAGTTGCGAGTCACAACGCCTCGGATAAGTCTGATATTGATGGATCGGACGCTTCAGTGTGGCTTAAATATGGCTAAGTCCCTGCGGAAGCTGGCAAATCCTGCGCAAATTGGCGGCTCTTCTGAGCAGTCCGCGCTCAAATCTCTGTCCTTTTGCTAATCGTGCACACTTGAGTCTCCTCAGGCAGCTTTTTCTCAAGTGAAGATCTGCATCAATCTTACAACATTGTCTAGGAACCTTCGAATGTCATCTTCGAGATAACAAGCTCCATTCCACTCAACTTGCACCCGCAGGCAATCTCGAAAGGTGCATATGCGGATGATCCTCGCTAATCGTCAGCGGAAGTCTAGCAATACGATGCCATCTAAAACTGACAACGGTGGCCCATCAGGAGTGGCAGTGAAACGCACATCGTGGACCATCAAGACCTGGTTGGTGCCGCTGCCACCGGTATACGAACGGCTGATGTATTGTTCTACAATGCCATCACTCAGGAAAAATGGATCAGCCATACCCTTGCCTTTGACTTGGTTCTTTGCAGTCGCCATGAGCTCCGCTACTGAGAAAGATTCTGTGAGTAATGACTGTTGCTCGCGAATAGCCTGATACGATCTCCTCGCTTCTTCACACGCTAATTTGAGCTTCTGTTGAATCTCTTCCTTGCTTGCATCCTTAGAGACTATGTAGCGATCCACGTCTCGAAATTCAACCGCGCCAATGGCCCTGCACATGGGAATGTAAGGCTTTGGCTCATGCTTAGGGTCTAAATATCTTCGCCCGTTAATGAACAGCGGAGATACAAATCTATTGCTTGAAGGCCTCTCCCATGGCGGCTTGAATTGCAAGGCTGTCATAACCATCGCTGCATGGCTCAAGTGAGTGATCGAGAACACTGGCCCAATTTTTGTTTTGATAGAATCCATGATAGAACTGCTTTCTGCGGCTGTAAAGACTGTCTGAATCGACATAGGGGTGTAAGGGTCCACTGAACGAATGTTCAGACCCCATTCGCTCTTCTACATCAGTCATGTTAAGGCTGGGACACTGGACTTGTGGTAGAGGAGACATACGATTGTCTCAAGGACTAAAGCCGTGTTCTTCTCGACATCTGCCTCGAATTCCTTGCCGGCGGTCTGTTGGTCGGCATTCATCATTCTCACCCATGGCTCAGGCAGATGTTTCGCAGCGACTTTCCAATCGAGATCCTCCTCATGGCGTCCGCCCAGCTCTTCCGCCAGGAATCTGAGGAAAGATCCAGCAATGATATACGCACCCATGCCGTCAGCCATCTGATGACCTACTCGAAAACTGAATCCTGCGCCCAACACTTGCGCAGGACTCGTTGAGAACGTTGGATGCAAGTACACGCAAACGGCATCACTGACTTCTTCCTCGCGCATCGTCTTCTCAGCTGAAAGCATTGCCTCCGAATGAGCTGAACCCGACGGACTTGTTCCAAAAGCCATCGTCCTTCCCGCCCATCTCCCTGCATCATGCTTATCTGCAGGAATCTCGCACTCAATCATCGCGCTCCCATCCTCCGCGAACTCGCCATTGGGACCCATGACCACTTCTGGATGCTCGTATCTGAGCTGCAGCCATGCTATTTTTGCCGATCCGAGGAATTTAATGGGGTCACAGGGGACTTGAAGCGTGATCAGTCCGCTTAGATATAATTCACGGTTCTTTGGCGCTTGACGAGCCCATTTTGTTTCTGGGCCCAAAGCGTGACGCTGAAAGACGTTTGGTTTTGTGGGATGAGGATGCCAGGCGTAGAGGGAGGGGTTGATTTGGGGAATGGGGACCAAACGGGTGGCCGCCATTATGCGTACTTGTAAAGTAATCGACCATATTCTACCAAAAGCGATTTACGTTTTGTCAAATGAATAACATCAAGTGTAATTCGACTCGCGAGATTGTGTGACTCACAGTCAAGATCGGCATGGCCATGCCGTCAGGGGGTTCCCCACTGAAAGGAGCAAATCGCAACATCAACAGAAATGACGCACCTATTCAAAAACCCTAGCGCGCGTGTTTGCTTTGCGATTCCGAGATTGCACCGGATCACTCCCACATAAACAATCTCCGGCAGCTAATCACATGGCGACGACGAGCCAGCCCAACCGCTTTGAACCAGCTAGCTGCTTTAGCAGTGGTAGGGAGGCCCATACGGCACACTATTGGGCTCGGGTGTGTAGAGCCACACTGTGAGATACCAGTCTGTAAAGGTTTCGGTTTCTCTGTGTTTTGCTAGCTTTGGGATGCGGCCGGCGAGATGCTCCGAGGTTGTTTAAGTCAAGACGTAAAGTATACTTGATCCTAATAGCTTAGGCTTTAGAATGAATGTCTCGAATGCAGCGGAGTATGGCGAGGTGGAAGTTGTAGCACGCGAAGCCACGATGTTGGACATTGAGAAGCAGTTGCTCGTAGACTCGATCTCACAGCTCAGCAGGCAGATCGAGCTATCTAAATGCATGCATGGCCAATCTTCAGAAGTCGTTGAAAGGAGAGCACTAAAAAAGGGTAAGCACTCGTAATGGGTACTTGGAAAGTCTCCAAAATGTACAGGGTCAAGATACATTGAACGGATTTTGCTTTATTGAGATATCCTCGCTCTGATAATTGCCCAAGCTTATGGTTGGAGACTAGACAAGTTCTACCACTGCATCTGACGTGATGCAATACATCAAGCAACTCATGAAACGAAAGAGTAGACTATAGACGGTATAAGTTCAGGACACCAGAGACACGCATCTGCCTTGGAGGCGTCGACGAGTACGGTGATGTGCATAAGAATCCTGCAAGCCTCGCGGGGTAACGACAATCACGCAACAAGTCAGGATGGAGTGATTCAGATTCAAGCGGTTAGGTGAGATCGACGAAAGCACAGCTATAGCTCTTGAAGGTAGAATATATCACATGCTGTCTCGCATTTTCAACCCACTTGTATCATACCATCAAACATCGACCCATGCTGCAAACTCAAGAATACGCCTCAAACACTCGCTCACATCTACCAGTCATCGTCCTCTTCCCTCTTCCCTTGCATACTCATTTGCCTAGCCCTCAAAGCCTCCGCTAACCCACCAGCCAAACTGGGCGCTCTACTCCCATCCTTGCCGCCGTCCACACTACTATTCGGCGTATCTCTCCCACTCCCGCCACTGCTCGTGCCCATACTAACAGCACTATCCCTAGGTGCAAGCGGCGGTGCGGGTTTCTTGCCGCCTCCAGGCCGTTTGGGCGGTGCGGGAGGAGTGGGCTTTGCTTTTGCGGCAGCAGGGCGAGCGCTGGTGCCGTTGATGCCGTTTGTTGAGGCGGCAGGTGGTGGTGGAGGGACGGCACGAGCGACTGGTTGGGGAGGTGCGGGTGGAGGAATAGGTTTTAGCGCTTCTTCTACAAGGTAGGCGGAGGGCGCCCAACCTTGGGAGGAGCCGTCGAGTTTTTTGGCGAGCCACCAGCCTATAGAAAAGTGTGAGTGATACGTGACTAGCGAGTGTTAGGATTATTGGGTGCATACCGTTGCCTTCTTTTTTAAGAATTTCTATTAATTCGTCTTTTACGAGAGAAAATTCGTTCTCACTCTGACCAGCGAAGTCATAAAGCGCTTTGTAAGTGTCCTTCCTCACGGCAGGCGGAGCCGCGGGTGGTGGTGGTGGAGGTGCTGGTCGGTTAATTGAAGACGCTGATTCAGTTCGGCTATGACCGAACCCGTTGACAGCAGCCAGTGGTTGAGGTACTGGCCTTGACTGAACTGCAACAGGTTGGGGTACTGGTCTTGGCTGTGAAGGAGTGGATCTTGATTGCGATTGCGAAGACTGCGAAGGCATGGGCTGAGGTACAGGTCGTGAAGCTGCAGGCCGCGATGCAAGCTTCGAGGGTCCGCCCCCAGGGCCCCCTGGACGCAGTAGCTTGCCGGAAGTGATGGCCCTTCCAGGCTTTTGCTTTCCTTTCGGCGTTGGTCGTGATACTGAGTTAGGCGGCTCGCCTTGGCTTGTATGGATGGTTCCACTCTTGTAAAGATCGTCTCTCTGCACGGTAGAATCCTTGACAGTCTTCACAACCGACGGCTTTCCAGGCTTCTTGTTGTATTCGATGCTACGATTCAATTAGAAAATGCTGGCCATTACAGGCGATTCATACTCACCCGTCACCAATCTTCAGATTCAGTCCTCCACGCATAGCCCTTTTGAGATGTGTGAAGAACTCAGTCTTGAAAACACAATTGATCAGGGGATCTGGCTCTTGAGGCGAGCTGACACCCAGAGAAAACCAATCGTCCTTCAGCGTGGACGTGCTGACAAATTTGATGGCACCAAGGGGTATCGTGCGTTCAGAGGAAATCGAAAGCTGCCCATTCACCAAGGCGGACATGACAATGTACACTTTGTTATTGGTCTTCAAAAAGTCAGCTTAGGGCTCCAAATGAGAGCACGGAATGAGACCCACGAGGACCAATATGCGCGGACTCGGTTTACTGGACCTCCCAAACTTCGTAACAAGCAATTCGCATCGACAAGAAAACAGAATATTTTCGTGACCTGTTGTTGGCTTTAGTCCCAGTCTTTTTCTTCACAGCTGGTAAGGGGTACTGACTGCTAAGATTTATAGACTGCCGTATGATCTCACCAAACCCACCCCTATTACCAACCCCTAGGTAATCCCCAAGGTATCTTCTGGAGCCAATCAGACTAAACCTCCGCCTCTCCTTGCGCCCTTGAAGGACTGTGTGGCCATAGTCTCTCAACTGCTGGAATTCTCCACCACCAGAGATCCTTCGCCAGAATCTCTGAATTCGGATGGCACATTCTATCCTGTACCGAAGGTAATTTCGCCATGCTCGTTGGATTCTGATGGCCATATTGTGCCAATATCGATCTCGCATGTGCTCTAGAGCAAATAGTGTTTCGGGTGTCTTGATGAATGCTTTTGTGACACCCATCTGGTACTCCTCTGGTGGTATGCTAGTATCTTTAAGGATCTGCTTTGTACCTGAGAGGGCGTCGCCTGTCCACGTGTAGTCACCAGCGTAAGATGTTTTAGGCGAGAGAAGGTAGAATCGCTCCACGAACTTGTCGAATGTCTGTCGATAAGCGAAGCCAGCTCTTCGTATCCGGACGTTCTCCTGGAGACCAAGGTACTTGATCTGGTGCATGACATTGTTGGTGTTATATTCAGTGGGCGACTTGTTGTCGTTGGGTTTGATCGTCCGTATGTATGACGGGGAAGCCTTCATAAGCGTTGAAACCAGATCATTCGCAGAGGCCTTGATCTTGTCGCCTGCCGTTGGTGGTCGACGCTTGTCATCCTGGTTAACTTGATGCGGGAAGAGCGCCTTCACGAACGGATTACCACTCTCGCCAATGAGATTGAGCAAGTCCTTCAGAAGCTGATCTTTATTCTTATCGGTCATGCCCTCAACGGCGTAACTCACGTCACCGGCGTAATGCTTGATCACGAATTGCCCTTGCCTTGGCTGGAAGTGAGGATTTGAAGACAAGGCATTCAACCTCTGGACGAAAGTCTGATCTGCAGCACCAGGATCGGCATGAGCGGTAGCACAGGCGTCATTCAGCGCTGCAAAGACACCGGGTGGCCGTTTCTCCTCAATAAGCTCGCACACGATCTTGTTATCAAAATAGTTGATAGGCGTCCACTGTATCTTTTCTCGCGCGTACTCCTCTTGCTCTGTCTTGAGGGTGAGCTGGATAAAGATCTGCTGTAGCTTCTCGTTGACGTAGTTAATGCAAAGCTGCTCAAAGCTGTTCTTCTCGAAAATTTCGAAACCATAGATATCCAGAATACCCACGGAATTCGCAATTGATCCTCGTGCCTTAAGCGACGCGTTCACTCTATCAACGATCCAGTCGAAAAGGTTGAAGTAGATTCCTTTCGCCAAAGCATCCCGTACGGCCGTTGCTTGCGCTGGATTCAGAGGAACCTCATACACAGAGCCTCGCCGACCTCCTCTAGCTGTCTCCACAATTCGGATGGTCAGGGCCTTGTTGACGTGTGGGGACTGCACTTGCAGCAAATAAGCTACGAAGTCCACCACCGACTGGTCCGCTATTGTTGCATTGCCGCTGTCATCCTCCCTGAACGTGACGTTACCCAGCCAAAGTATTGTAGCCAGCATGCGGAAAATGTTATCTTGCTCCCCTTGCGACAGCCCAATGATGTTCATGGCATTGAGTGTATCCTGGAACTCGGCCTTGTCGTCTATTCCCTGCACGTCAAAGCATTTCGATCGATTCGTGTACTCATACGTTTGCGGCTCTTGTAGCCCGAACATCTCTGATCCCAAGTCAGTAATCTTCTCGTATCTTCGAACTGTCAACGCTACCTCTATGATTCGAAGTCGCCGCTTTCGTGAACTGGTAGAAGATATGGAAATTCCGCTCATTCATAATCTGCCCGACGACCCTGCTCTTTTCTAGCAAATAATTCGTGATGTTCGCCCCAACCGGCTCTCCCTGCGCATTGAATTGCAACTCCAGATATTTCCCAAACCTCGAAGAATTGTTATTCCTCAAAGTCTTCGCATTACCAAATGACTCCAGCAGGGGGTTCGTCGCAAGCACCATCTCTTTGATCTGCTGAATTGACGAGTCCGTTCCTCCAGAGACGCTCGCGATGTATTGCATTATCCGCTTTGCAGCTTCTGTCTTCCCTGCTCCTGACTCGCCGGATATGATCACGCACTGGTTGTCTTTGTAGGCATTCATATTGTAGTAGGCTGATTCGGCGACCGCGAAGACGTGGGGTGGGACTTCGAGTCGATTCTTGCCTCTGTAGGAGTCTAGTACCTGATCTGTGTAGATACCCACTGCTATCCATCAGCTTTCCTGCCAACTTCTAGCAGTTGTGGCGCAACTCACAGTCTCGAAATGGATTGACGGAGACCAGCACATGGCCGATGTATGTCTGCGTTCTAGTCAGCGAACTCCTTCTTCCCATCCTCTCCCACAGTATTTTGTCCCACGTACGTAGATTTCTGCATTCTCAAACCGCTTCTTCAAATTGTCGTTGATGGCCTCATTTGATATTTTGCTTATCAACGTAAGATCTGACACGCCCACCTCTTTCTTCTTGGTGCTCTCGAAGACGGCCTTCCTGACTTGGGGCTTGCCCCCTCCGCTGCTGGCCGCTTGGGCATTGTTAGGGTCCTTCTTGCGGCCGGCGCGCTTGGTGACTGCCTGTTGAATTGGAGAGTCAGTCTGTAATCCTCTTATGGGTGATGTCGAGGGTCTCCTGTACCATGCCGGGTTTCTTGGGAGGTTACCCTACTGTTGATAGGTATGTCTGCGCCGGGCTGAGAATGATGTTGCAGGCCGGTTGACGGTCTAGGGGACCATTTGAGGCAGACACTATATGATTCACAACTCATAGAAAGAGCCTTCGCAATAATGATGCCTGGTTGCGACTTTTACTGCCCTAGATGACGTTCCCTATGCTCTCGGGGAAGGGCGGGTCGACAAAGAGCTCGCTTCCAGCGGCGCGCTCAACGTAATCACTGACTCCGCCGCAGGCATCAGCAGTGGCAATCAGCCAGGCAGCCTATAATGCTCTGTGAATGGATGACTACATAATCCTTGATCTGCAATGTAGACGAGCTTGTTCATAGCTCGCAGGGATGGCAGAGCTTCACAAAAAGCTTAGGCTGCACAAGTCAGACGGGTTGGGGGCCATCAAAACGGGTCAAGCACCTCAATGAGTCTGATATATCGTGGAAGTAAACAATGATTGTATGTATTATGTTTTATGGTCGTATTTCCGTTGGTACAATCCCAAGCAGCGCCAACTCGCTCAAACCCCGACCCAGTATGTCCAATTGTATGCAAAACAAAAGTCTATCACGTCGTCCACTGTTCATTTCTTTTCCTCATCAACACTCTCCCTCCCATGCTGAAACGCCTGCTCCGTCACCAACGCCCTATCCAAATCAATCCCCCGTATAAAAAAGCCACTCAACAACGCAACCCCCGCAAACCCACACATAACCGCCCAAACAACCTTCAAACTATCCGCATACGCCTGAATCAACTCAGTCTTCGCAGCTCCCGCCTCCATCGCCTTGATGATTTGCACCAAACTCGATGCATCGGCTGAGTATTCGGCCGCTTTGGGCGCCAACAGCGGGTAAGCGAGGAGTTTGATCTTGATCTGGTTCTGGAAAATCGTTCCGCCAATGGCAACACCGATTGCTTGGCCGAAGGCCCTGAAGAAGGAGAAGAGTGCGACGGCAAAGGCGAGATCTTCGTTTTTGGAGGCGGCTTGGATCGCGAATGCCATGGATGGGAAGAGCAGGCCCATGCCAACTCCGCTGACGAGATTGAGGAAGATCCATCGGACTGTCGTGGTTTGCACGTCGAGGAGGTAGAGTAATCCGACACCGAAAGTTGTCAGTGCCCACCCCGACCAAATGGCCCATCGATACCGGCCAATTTTCGTGATGACGATTCCCGTGGCCATAGCTGCGGGAGCAACGGTAAAAGTCGCAGGAAACAAAGATATGCCGGCGATGATTGGTGTTTCGCCTTTGACGGCTTCGTAGTAAAGAGGCATGTAGTACAGGATTCCCCAAAGGATAATCCCGTGAAGAGTCGTCTGGAAATAGGCAGCAGCCGAAGTCCTGTTCTTGAAAACATCGAGTCTAATTAGCGGCTCCTTAGCGATGTATTCCTCAAAGAGGACAAACACAACGAGGCCGACGGCGCCAATGATCAAAGGCACGAGCGTGCGCCATGAGTTCCAGGCATATGATACACCACCCCAGGTAATGGGGATTAGGAAGCTGGTCGTTGAGCCTATGAAGAGGATGGATCCGATCCAGTCAACGCGCTTGAGTTGAGAGGCGATGCTGCTAGGTTTGAAGGCGAGATTCAATGTAAGTGGGACAGCAACGAGAGCGACGCCGATAAAAGGGAGATTGAGGTAGAAGATCCATCGCTGTGTCGCTGTCAGCCGTGTTTCGAGCAATAGAATGGCTTAGCAGGGTGTCTTACCCAGGTAACCTTCTGTGCAAAAGCACCGCCGACGATCGGTCCGGTCACAGATCCTATGCTCCACATCCCACTGATGATGCCAAACCACTGGCCTCTCAGCCTCAACGGAACCATATCAGTGACCAAGATCTCAGTCAGAGCAATCAGCCCTCCGCCGCCAATACCCTGAAAGGATCTTCCGACAAGCAAGGTACCGAAATCATTCGATAAAGCAGCCACAAGAGCACCGATCAAGAAGAAAACAAGGGCTATCATGACCATAGGTCTTCGTCCGAAGATATGGGAGAAAGAGGCGAAACTCGGTTGAAAGATTGTCGATGTGAGTAAGAATGACGTGCCAGACCAAAAAGCTTCGATTGCAGTGCCCTTGAGTCTTTGTGCTATAATCTAAGTCCTCCTATCAATATCTTATTCGCACAAGAAATCATGAAGCAACTTACAGGCAAAGCAACACTCAAACTCGTCCCATCCAGTGCCACCATCAACGTGATCACAGCTAACGTACCGAAGGCAACATACAACCTTGGTGACGGCTTAAACGCCGCTGGGTCCACGCCGGCAGTCGTGACTTTGTGCAGAGAGGCTGGCCTCGAGGTGTCACTGTGGCCGTCGTCCCGGTGAATCACAGAGATCTGCGGCGCGAGGACGTCCTCGCCGGCTTCGTCCTCTGCTTTCGATTCCATTGTAGGCATCGGCGGCTGTTGAAGCACCAATAGGTTGGGATGAATAAAGTGAAAGCCTAGGGGAGAGCTGCACTAAGTACTAAGGTAAATGCCTAGTGCTTTCAGAATCGATTGCGGTAGAGCTAGCAAGCATCAAGAGCGGACAAAGAGAAGATATCTTACTAGTATGTAAACGAGCGATACCGTAAGAAGGCTGAGAAGTGAGGACAAGGGGGATAAACAGCGTCTTGGCGCTCCCGAGTCGGGCTAACATTCATCCGCCTCCACCTGAGAGCTCACCAAGAGTAAGCGCCACATATGGAAATTGCACAAACGTTGCACCGATCGGCATGTTGAGGCTGGTTGCATTTCAAAGCGCGAATGGCTAGCCAAAAGCGTTTGTTGCATCGACTGACTGAGCTTGGGCTGCCGAAGTTCACTGGGGGTAGCGTTTTCATCAGAGAGACAAAAAAATCATAGAAGCGATTTATGAAACGGAACGGAAGAGGAAACAAATGCATGACGACTATGGCTTACTTATCTAGACTGACAATCGTTGATAATCATCTCTGTCAAGATCTCCAAAACGCGCCCGCCCAATCTTTGTCAGAGATGTCCCAATCAGTAGCCCATGCGAGGAGTCCAGAAGCCAGCTAATTCAGGAGGATAATTCTCGGCATAGGTTTTGGTGGTTTCTTCGCTTATCTCGTGCCCATTGCCTGTCATAGTAAAGGTTTGCTCTGAGCGCCGCGTTGGACAGGTCTCGGAAAAGTGTGTCGTCGAAGGGTGATGCTCAAAACCCAGGGGACCGATTGTTTGCTTGAATGGAGTCTGATATCTGTTAAGCTCTTGTCGCTTAATTGAGTTGTCGTACTCGTGGGTGGTATTTCCTATAGTAGGCTGCTCATCATAATCAGTGTTCTGCCAAGCGCTATCATTCGGCCATATATTCTCCTGCAGCCCCTCTTGTTCTGGATACGCATCTCCGGCATCGAATTCGTAACGGTCGGCATAGAATTTACGTTCAGCCCGCTGATTAATAACATCATACCTCACATCCACAGTATTAGTATATGGCGCACATTTCGGGTATGTCAAGACGTCGCGATGCATGTACGGATGCATTGAGGATTCCTGATGGGGAGCTTCGTGCGTCATCCGATAAACCTCATTTGCAGCTAGGGCAGCTTGTGCTGCGTCTTGTTGACATTCGTAGATAGTGTTGTATCCGTTCCATGCGCTGCTAGAATCACCTCTGGGTGTTCGGCTGGTCTGAGCTTGCTCTGGTGTATCACCCATGTTCTTTGGCCTATTGAAAGAGTTGATGCTATGCCTCGACGCTGCATGGGTAGGAGCTAAACGTTGAGGCCGAAGTTCCTTGTACACAGAGTGGTGCTGATCTCGTAAATCCAAGGGTTCACTGTAAGAAACAGGACGAGTCGCAGGTGATTTGACTTCCAGCATTGGATCACCATGTGGCTTGTGTTCGACTCCTTGAAAGCCTTCATATAGAAATCTAGTAGATTCGCACGCAGTAAACGGTCCAATGACTTTTGAGTCGGACTGCTCGAGGTGCTCAGGTTCTGGACCCAAAGCTTCTGCGTTGCTCTGGGACTTGCAATCTTGGAGCAAGTCATCGATCATATTATCAGGAAGGTCAAGAGCTGCTTGATCCATCACGATATGGCCAGTACCAGCTCTGATCGCGTGAAGACCATTTTCGCGGAACCCCTTTCCACGCTTAGCCCTGGCGGATCGGTCGGTCGAGTCTCGAGAAGTTTGTTTCTGTGATCCTCGCTGAGCACTTCTCGGACGCTTGGACTCATGGCGATGACCCAGAGCGATGGTCTGAACCGACCGCAATGGTGCACCCTCAGAATCTGATCGGGTCTCCCCACGTTTCTGAGGGCTCGGACGCTCGGACTCATGGCGATGACCCAGAGCGATGGTCTGAACCGACCGCAATGGTGCACCCTCAGAATCTGATCGGGTCTCCCCACGTTTCTGAGGGCTATGTGAAGGGCTAATAGCACCGCGAGGCCTTTTGTTCGGTCGAATTGACATATCGGTTGCCTTCGCAGTGCTCAGATATTCTTTACTCTGTGGATTGACGCTATTAGCAGCGTTGTCTTCCGCGATATGAACATCCGACGCACGTGAGGAGGACAACGGGTCTTTCGGAGTGGCTGCTTCGGTAGAGATAGATCTGTTTCTTCTGCGATTTGAATATTTGGATGATCTCAATGGCAGAACAGGCTGCTTGTCACGGTGGGGAGAAGCCTGTGACGGTAATCCATTTTGTGACCATGTGAGGTAGCTTGTAGACCGCGTCGGTGATCGAGCAAGCTTCCGTTCGAGATTCTTCAGTCCTCGGCTATCGGGTCTTTTGACAGGAGACACAGAATTGACGCCGCAACTCCCAAAACCTAGGAACGCATTGTCTGGCAAGTCGACAAAAGCTGGCGGCGAGTCATGAATTTGTGTTCTTCTTGTCGATTCATGCTGCTTGCCATCCGCTCGATGATCTGACGCATCTCGAGCTGTAGCTTTTGCTGACGTGAAGTAACGTGATATCTCTGCCTCAGTGTCTGCTGCTTTAGTAGACTGTCGCCGCGTCTTCTTGGCGTATGACTTGCTGTCCTTTTGGCCGACATGCTCGTCCGGTTTTGCTCGGCGAGAATTGAGGAAAGTCATCTCGTTAAAGGCTAGATCGGGCACTTAGACGAGCAAGGATCAGTATTTATTCAGGACCAGTGAGATCATATACCTACAGCCTCTTCTTCTGACTGGTGACGATGCTCTGCCTTTGCCGAAAAGGCCTAACATCTTCGCTGGTTGCAGCTGGAAATTTGGTCAACGTGAGGGTTTCGGCGGCCACGGTAAGGAATCTTACCGTGAGTCGGTCATGGGCTACATTCTGTGCTGTAAAGCTGTGCATGAGCGCGGCGCCTGATTTCTCCTTGTATTTATGTCTCTTGCTTCTTCTCTCTTCGCCGTCCTTTCTAGCCTTTTTGGCAGGCTTCTTCCGCTTAGTGCTGCTGTCTGCTTTAAGCTCATACCGATCCTCCCTCGTCTTATGCCTGGGCCGTCTCTCGTAGGATTCAGACTGCTTCCTCCGAGGAGGCTCTGCCACAGTGCAAGGTTGTGATTGTGAAGAGGACCATGCTGAGTCAATTTCGTGGTGTCTTGATCGCTCCTTCGCCGCTTCCATCTCATCGCCCGAGTCATGGTAAGCATGCTCGTTCGTTGTGAGGCTATCGAGCCGGGCAGGTTCTAGATAGGAGCTTGTTGAAGATTCCCTGCGCTTCCGTTTTCGAGGACAGGCTGTACGGCCGGGGTCTGCCTCTAGATCATCGCTGCGGGCTTTAAAATTGCGGAAAGGTGCATGGAGTCCTAGGTACTCAGCAAAGCCAGGGTCGCCAGGCCTTAGCTCCAATGCCTGTTTAGATAGGGTCTGCTCTTTCGCTCTCTCCATTTCAGGTACATTGTTGGTGCCACGCCTCGGCTCGTTTCCCCTTCCTCTGTGTAGGCTATGCTTCGAGCGATCTCCATCATCAATCTGATGCGTGTACTCCAACGATCGTTCCTCGATGTGGTCAGCTGTATTCAAGTGCTGCCTCCGACTTCGACATCGCTCTCCTCGCTCAACTGGTGATTTGATTGGCTCCGGCTTTGAGCCGCTGTCAGTATACCGGAGCCAGCTACGTATTGCAGCTCTTGGCGAATCGCGCTGATCCACTGGCATGTTTCAGAAGCTTGAACCTCGATGCATTGTCAAAGAGAGAGAGTGAATTATGGGAAATGGGATATGACTAGGGGCGAATTGTGGAGTTTTTGGATTCACAAGGCAGGCACGACGAAGCAAGCTGGGCTTGCTGAAATGAGATATCCAGAATCAAGATTGTACGAGAAGATATCAGCCAAACATCCGGAATCTCAAACATTTTGCTTTAATAAGGCCATTGAGGAGTATTGCATCCTGGCAGTGAACATCTTTGAAGAGGTTCACATTCTACGAGGAGGTACACGTAATGTCATTCTTCCATCTTTCACTTCGTACCATGTGGCTCTTTTCGTTGTCTAGGCTGGTAATCGATGATCCTAGATGATGGATGTTTAGCCTCAGAATATCGGATTTGAGGACAAAAATAACTTCACTTCTTAGAGCCCGCGTCTAGCACGACCCTTGGCGATCAAGATCGCAGTGGAGGGGTCATCGGCATCAGCGGAAACCCGCTAGCATGGACGATTGGGACCTAACGCAAAATGGTCACGCGGCAGGTTGCATGATTGGTAACAGTCCGTCGTTCAAATTCAGCTTCCACAAGCACGTAACTGCTCTTGCACTGCATTAGTGGCGTCGTAGATACTTGGCCAATCCCCAATGACTAAAGTACCTTATTAATATCTGATCTCTGCATTTAGATCGCACCGTTCTGCCTGAAGCGCAGTTGCAGCTTACTACTGCTGGCGTTGGCAGACCCTTTCTTTAGCATGTGGTCCGAGCTTCAAGTGGGTCACCGTTGATTGAAAGACTAAAGGGTCCAGGCTGCTAGCTTGTAAAGCTTAAGGCTTAGCGTGGATCTAGTGGGGCGCCCGCAAACCAACTTCGACAAACATCCCACCTTTCTTCCCGTCTTTTTACTCCTTCTATCCTGCACCTCACCAACTCTTTCTCAACTCCCGGAATTGATCTTGATCATTTCTACTCTTCTCTCTTCCCTCCAACTTCGTGCCATACTCGCACGATAATCGGAACTATCAACAACACCAAAGGACCCTGCTATGTTCGTTTGCTGCTCCTACAACTCTGATCTGCCCAATCCTCCCTGTTCTTGCCAGCCGGTCATGTACTTCATCGATGTTTCCGTGTTCAACAGCCTCCCTGTATCTTGCGTTCCATCAGAGGAGGTGTGTTTTGTGTGAGAGTCCTGAGATTGAGAATGTGTTAGCCAACCAAATCCTGAACAACCTCAATCACCATGTCTAAGCTATTTATTGGGTAAATTTAACTACTACTCGAGATCAACTCTTCTCGAAGACTGACAGATACGCAGTGGCCTTGCATGGCACACCGACGATAGCGCCCTTCGCGCTAAGTTCGAAGAATTTGGTCAAGTCGAAGAAGCTGTACGTTGCCTCGATCTCGTCCTACCTGCATTTGATCTGATACTTTCGTAATAGATCGTCGTCAAGGACCGCGACACTGGTCGTAGCCGTGGCTTTGGCTTCGTTCGCTATAGCCAGGACCAGGACGCCGATGCTGCTATCCAACAGATGAACAATATCGAGTAAGTGACTCCCAAGCCTCTCGAATCTATTGCAGAGCTAAGCTTACTTGCTGCAGGTTCGATGGCCGTACTATTCGCGTTGACAAGGCTTCCGAGCGTGGCTCCGGTGGTGGAGGAGGTGGAGGTGGCTTTGGAGGAGGCAGGGGTGGCTATAACTCGTCCGCCGGAGGAGGCTATAGCGGAGGCGGAGGTGGATATAGTAAGACTCACAAAAAAAGACAAGTTTGCTTGTAATCTGGCTGATTATAACAGGTGGAGGCGGAGGAGGTTACGGTAATCGTGACGGTGGAGGAGGCTATTCCGGAGGAGGAGGTCGCGGTGGTATGTCAAAAGCTTCACTACATTCCTTCTGTATCATCATACTGACCTTGTTCTTAGGCTACGGTGGCAGTGGTGGCCAGCACTACTCTGGAGGTGGTCAGTCCTACGGTGGTGGTGGAGGTGGCCGCTCCGGTGGAGGAGGTGGCTATGACCAGCAGCAAGGTGGAGGAGGTGGAGGCGGGTGGTAAACTCACCACCACTCTCCCCACGGCCTGCATTTGCGCACGACAATGTCAATGAACGAAATGACAGCATGACAGCAGACGAAATCGACCGACAGCAGCAATGAGGATACGATGTGCGAAAACCTTGGCTACCTATCACCACTCAATGATGGATCAACAATTGGGCTGACATCTACTGGCACAAGAGCTACCATGGATCTTTTCTCTTTTCAGACCTTGAGGTTGACTGTTAATCACAGCAATCTATCGCAGACAGCACAGGCGCAGGCGTGGACTGGAAAATGATCATCCTTTCTTCAATTCTTAATCCCCCACCATTCAACACACCTATGCTTGCACGACTTCCTTCAGCACACGACAGCACCTCCACTAAAAGCACCTTCGGCACGACTTCATGGACTCCGGATCATTGGGAATGCTTACAACCTCGCGTCAGTCACGTCACTTGGGGCGAATGGCTTCTCCATACCTCTTTCAAGATCATCAGATAGCAGGCAGCCAAAGATAGCAGGCTTCTGAAAACGCTTCAAAACCCTCTTCACGCTTTGCATTGACATGACTCAACAAGCAGTCAATATTTCTGTTTAGATAGTCTTCTCAGCCTCATCAGCTTTCCCACCCTCTCCACTTCTCACCCTGCCGATCTCCTTCTCCACAGCCACTCCAGCAACATCCTCACCTCTACCTAAGCTCGCGTCCTTCCCATCCCCCTTCCCCATCAACGCTCTCACCCTCCCCACCAAATCCCTCACATGGCTATCCTTACTTCCCTCCCCCAGCCCTTCCAACGCCTCCTCAAGCATAAACAAATACTCGCTGTTCCTCCCACTCGGTCCCTCGCTCGTAGCAATCACCCTCGCCACATCATCTGGACCCTGCTTCCCGAGGAATTGTGGGTTCGAGGGGAGGCCGATGTAGACTAGGCATTTCTCTATCGGCCTCTTTCTCTTCGAGTCTTGTGAAGGAACTGGATGAAAGGTTGTGTACTGGATACTATAGCCATTGATCTCTCGTATGTCGAGGTATTCTTGGACTTCTTTTACGTGGGAGGGGGGAATGCGGTAAGCGGCTCCGTAGACGCGACTGGGTGTTTCTGAAGGGCTTTCCGCGAGTGTTTCCCAGAAGGATCGTTCGATGAGAGTGACGACGCGGCCTTGTTACGGAATTTGTGGGTCAGTGCTGCATCCCTTGAGGCGTAAGTGAGTTGCGATTGGGGCATTTTTGCGAAATGCAAGTGATTGAAGGAAATGATCAGCGAAGGTACGTACCGGGAGACTCGGGGGTCCCACGATGGTCTTCGCTGGTTGATTTTCAGCATTTAGGGTTGCCCAAGTGCTGAAGTGATGGACGCGTACGGACCTTGCTTGCCAGAATCGACGTACGTAGCCTGTTATATAGCCTGGGATGCGAAGATCTTGATTCTTTACGTCTCAGTGATCTGGACCTGTCGATCTTCAATGCTGAAGGAAAGTCTGATGGATTAAAGGACATAGTTTTTCTGCACAATTTTTATCTGAAAGGCATGTAAAAGACGCTGAGAACGGCAATAGTATAGGAGCATACCAAAATGAGGAGGTGGCTTCCAGATGAGGCTTCTACGAAGAGAAAAGAGTCAACCTACGTTGCTAACCCGGATCCAGGTCTCGATTTGATTGTCAAATTATGAGAGGCTTAATTACTTACCCATAGCCAAAGAGCCAGAACTCTTCAGTAGGCTCGGATGTGGCTGTGTCAGGCATTTTGAATATAGCGTAGTGTATTTGTCAGGCGTTTACAAGACCCCAGAGCCTTGGCGATTTGTAGTTCCTCTCTACTCGTATTGAGAATTTCAAATCGTCTTGTGGCATTACGTCGAGTAGGCTCGTAGGATCCAGAAGGTTAGGGTTGCCTACCTGATTGGGTATGGCTTCATCTCAGCCTTGGCATCTCTCCCATTTCTTGACCTCGAAACCATTTCGTATTTCACTCTACTAATAGGTATTCGTTTGATGCCAGCTACATTACCTATCCGCGGTCTCTTCATCCACTAGCCATAATTCGGCGAGCCTCGTGACGGTTGACCGAGTCCAAATAAATAACGAGCAGCGCATCGAACGATGGGATACTATGTACCTCAGTCTGTCGATCCCAGAGCTTTTTCTTTGCTCTACATATGCCGGTACATCTTCCACATACCATACAGTTGGCTTGTTCAGGTGCTGCTTTCGTGAAAGACTTCATCTCGCAACTGACAGTCGTAGCTATTCATTACGAACTCTGTAGCACGTTTGGGAGTTGCATCATGTAAGGATTGCATCTACGCGAAAAATTCAGATGTTCTGGGGAGCCAATGGACTTCGTTGCATTCGATCCCTGCATTTTAATACGTTGGAGAATCCTCCGAGATGTGATCATCCTTCAGGTAAAATGTATCAAGCCTTGTATTAGGCCCCTGAATCTCAGACGGATTACTCGCGTTGCTCCCATCTCAAACTCGCCTTTGACACTCATCACGCTTGCTTTGGCTGTTTTCTTGCCTTGCTTCAATCTAATATACTTCACGTTCCACATTCGTTCCTCTGCGCGCCGCCCAATCTGCCAAAGATAAAATTTCTTTCCTATCACTTATGCCTGGCTGGACCATGCATCTTTCACTTTCTCTAGCGATCTACGCAGAGACCCAAGTCGCCAGCCTGATTATCCCCTGCGACGGCGGCCCCACAGATTCCGGCCCACCAGACCCAGGAGACCCCACCGATACCACAGATCCGGGCTTCCAAGCGGTCCCTGATACAGGCAAGCCAGACAACACTTTCAACAATGGCGTGGCCCCAGTCAATGTCAAATCCCCATCCAGTTCAAACTTGGCTCCAGAGCTGCATCAACCCCGCGAGATTGATGTTCCATTTGGGTGGATGTTCCATGGGAATATTTCGATGTTTCCGCAAGGGCAGCTTAACGAGCCGACTACTACTACGGATGATTGGGGGGCTAGTGTCCTAGATTCTGCGAATCAGTCGGCTTGTGGTATTCCTGATAATGCGTATTCAGAAGCAAGCTGCTATTCATCCTTACTTATTAGAATACGCAGGCCTTGATCGCGAATCAATCCTGTCTTCAGTCTTTGATAGCAAGTTCCATAGAAGCTGACATCGATATCAAGGCTATTACATGCAAGACGTCTGCATTTCACTCCGGTCGGAAGGCCCTAATCCCTCACCAGATATGATCGTGAAAATCACCAACATCTACAGCACTGATCCCAGCGACCCGACCTACAGCGCCACCCCTTACGACATCAAGGTAGACAGGGCACTCGTACAGGTTCTTTCCGCTATCACAGTAAAATCTTCAGCAGATCCCAACCTGCAGCTTCCCGTATACCCGAAAGGGGCTTACTGGCACATTACGAAATGCTAGACCAACGTACGTACCTTTACAACCACCCTCATCCAGCTTTGAAACTGTTCTGTTGCCACTCAAGGTCTTCCTTGAATAGTAAAGAATGGCGTTACTTCACCATTTAAGGCTCATAATTAGCCTCAATGCAAGGAAAATCGACATGGATCTCGCCTAAGAATATACGTAACTGTGGTAGACAAAAGGCTACTTCCCTGCCTTCGTTGGTACATAGCCTGAGCAGTTCACCGAGCACGGAGATCCATCAGGGAAGGTAGGTAGTGTCAATGAAGTGCAATCGATGTCTCGAATTGAGTAGAGTACATGAATGAATGCATTTAGAAGCGAATAACAGGAAGGAAATATCTTGATCCATCATTGTTCGCCCATAGAGATGGCTGCCTAATACATGACATGCGCCATTCGCCTCAGCTAATGATTTTCCAGTTGTGCACAGCTCGTCCTCTAACGCCGAAGCACTTCGTTGAATGCCATAGCTAGGGTAGCTCAAGTCCCACCCATAACCTCGTCACCATCACCAAACTGCTTTCTCACGCTAGCAGGCCCGTCGGTAATCCACTGCCTAAACTCCTCATTCTCTTCGTCGAGCTTCGCGCCCTCCTTTTCTGTCATCAACGTTCCCTTCTCTCCAAACATCTTCTGAAACTTCCCTTTCCGCTCCTTGGTCGCCTCATCATAGGCTCCCAGGCCCCTCTTCCTTACGTGGTTGTTGTGCACCCACCACTCATACGTATCAGGGTCGTACTGAATGCGATAGTTGCCAGGAATAACTCTAATGATTAGAGCGTCTTCGTTCCATTGTGGGCTGCCGTACGCGTTCGTGTAGTCTTCGTCATCTGCTAGCATGGCAGGCAGGTTGCGCTTGAAAAAGGGCAAACGCATCTCTTTGATAGGGACGCCTTCGGTTGCATCGCGCATTGAGTAGGTCGAGATGTAGTAGGACCAACGGGCTTCGGCTGCGAGTTCGTCGGTTGCGTAGGTTTTGTCGTCCTTCTTGAAGATTTGGACGACAGCGGATTTGGTAGAGCGTGTCTAGGTTTTAGGGTCAGCTGTGGAACGAAAGAAAAATGGATGCTGGAGCTGTTTACGTAGCGAATTCGGAAGATGTCGCCCTCCTTGGTAAGCTTCTCAACTTGCTTGCGGTACGTCAGCTCGGCCTGATGCGTCGTCTCATCCTCCTTGCGATCTTTGTAGAAAAGATTGATAATGTCGAGGCTCTTGTCCTTGTTGTCGCTGACAAGGATCTGGAGAGCAAATCGAAGAAGCGAAGCAAGCATCTTATCGAGATTGTAGAGTTGCCAGCCGCAGTCGATATAGAAGCGACGGAGTGTCTCCTCAAACTGAGGACCGTCGATATCACCCTTCGCAAGATCTTCGCACATAATCAGGACTTGCTGGTAGTAATTGGCAGATGGTGAAACGTCTTGGAAGAAATCGGATGGCTTTTTGTCAATCATCTTCAAGTCGTCGGCAGGCTTGTCCATTTTAGCGCGTCGAACATCCTCATGAACATGCTTCTCGTTGGCCTTGATCTTGCTCAACCTCTCATGAAGAAATTCAAACATTCTAAAGAAGCAATAGATATTCAAACTGGCGTAAAGATGGAAGTCATCGCGCTTGAAGGGAACGTTCAGATCCGCTGTCTTGTTGCCGATCGAAGGATGGCTCATCCAGCGGTGTTCGGCTTCGTCGACACGGGGTGGATTCTCAGTTGGTGTGCCTGTAGATGCTGGGGTATCCTCGTCGTTCGAGACGTCAGGCGTGTTTTCTTTGCTCTCCATTTCACTGTCATCCTTCTGGCCATGTCGACCGCGGTCAAGGACTCCACGCAAGAGATTCGATTTCCTGGTACCATTTGCGGTTCGTCGGCCTCGTCCAGCAGTTGACTCATCATTGTTGACGGCTTCTTCGTCGGCCTCTTCGTTGGATGGCGTCTCGTCGTAGATGTCGCTCATCCTAGCCTCGAATGCGTCACGGTCGATATCGAAGAATGTAGGGATGAAGGTCTTGATGAAAGTCTCAAGTCTGCCCTTGTCGATCTCGGTGCCTTGCCATGATTCGTTGAGGTATGTCATAATGAGATGACATGCATCGTGAATGACATCCACGTCATCAAAGGAGAATTTGAACTGGTACTTTGGTACGCTATACGGGTGTAGCTGGCGTTGACGTCGCTGTTCTTCATATTTAACCTGGATCTCGGTCTGAAGAACCTTGGGCTGGAACTGGCGCTTGTCGTTGGCTTTAACGCTGAGGCCTTGATGGTCCAGACTCTTCCAGAAGATCTTGGCGGTTTGCTCGTGCCAAACCTTCTCCCACTCGCGCTGTGATCATTGTCAGTATCTTTACGGTGAGGCCTGGGATGGGATGACTTACTTGACTGGCCTTCCACTCCTCTACCTTCTGCTTGAGCCGCCCTAAGACTACTGGCAGGACAGCGGCTGGTCGCTTGAATAATTCGTCAACGACCACGCAGCCGCGCTCCCGATCATATATCTTCTTGATGACACGCTGGTAGATAGTCTCGCTCTGTCCGCCAATCCCAAAGGGTAGCTTGTAATTGGCCTTTTCTACAGGAGACATCATTTGGAGCTGTTGCGCTATCGGCTCCATGAGCTGTATGGTCCTCTGGCATGCTTCGATGTTGACGTCGTAGTCGTGACGCTCCTCTTCGATGCGGTGCAATGCTTCTTCGTACGTGTTCTTGCGGTGGGCAATGAATCCGGAGTCCTCAGACGCCCATGTAGGATGAGATACCCACTCATCATTGAGAACAGCTGCACACATCTCATCTCGTCCACTGCACTCTCGAAGGCGCTCTCGTTTGGGCAGCATACGATAGCTAGGGCCAAGACCACGACAGTTGCTCAATACGACTTTGTCGCCTGGTATCTTCGGCCGATTCTCGATGATCTCATCGCGACCATCGTACTCGATGAAAGTCTTGAAGAAATTCATGAGGTCGCTGTTCTGACCGATGAAGGCATGAGCTTTGTGCATAAGAATGTTCTTGTCAATGATTTCTTGACTGAAAAGGTTGCAGAGTTTGAGGAATTCGTTAAAAATCTTCTTGTCCGCGACGTATTTCTTAACTCGATCGAAGAAGGCGAGGTGCTCAGCAATGCCAGTGAGTTCTTTGGTAGGCGGCAACGGCGTTGGAAGAGCAGGGACGAGTGTTGGTGAGACAGGTGGGGCCTCAGGTACTGCTGGTCGGGCCTGATCCAACTTGGCACGCTGAGTGGCAACAGGTGTTAGCGCCCTATAAATATTTTGGGACACGAAAAGAAGTGCAGTACGTCGTTGTCAAATCATACGATACACATGTCAGAGCAATGGAAAAGGATGCCGCGGGAAGATGTCATGTAATAGAATGTGCAGAATGATCCCTTTGATGTGATGCATGGTGCTATTGTGGAAGACCATAAAAGAGAGGAGGCTGGCATGTTCCGCAAAGAGACAAGAACAAGTCAACATACTTTATTAGGATTCCCTCGCCCAGCACCATTCCTACCACTTGGCCCCGCAGTGTCGATAGCCGCTGCACTACCATTCATTTGCGATGCCCCCCCGCGCGGTCGCTTCTTGTTGTCCTTCGTGGCTGAAGGAGGTGCGAAATTACCAACTGGTGGCATCTTCGCGTCAGGTCTTGGAGTCTGCACCATCGCAGTATGCGCTGAACTGCTGTAGTCACCTCGAACGTGGCTGAGCATGGCGGCGTCTTCTGCTTGTTTGGCAGCTAGCTGTTGTGCTTTGGCTTGAGCCGCAGATTCTGGTAGAAATTGCTTGAAGTCTTCCAAAAGATCTGGAGCCGAGTTGAATAGTTGCGTTACTTGTGCATATACGTCTTGAATAGGCTTTGACTCTTTCTGGTATGTTTGAAGGATTTCTAGAAATTGTTTGTAGATGTCAGGATGACTCGAGAAGCGATTCTGTCTAGTATTAGCTCCATTCTTAGTTTTGTGTTATGGAAACGAATTCACTCACTTTGATTTTGTTGACGTAGCCAATAGCATGGTTAAATTCAACAGGACCTCTTTTTTCCATCCCAATATGGGCTCCAGAAGTTAAAGCTGCATTGTTCAGTCCAGCGGCCACGATTGATAGTGGACCACCACCAGGAGAGTCTGCGGCCAAACCAGGCCTTCCTGTCGCTCCATTAGTTGCGACAGCGGAGACTGCATTTGATAAATGCGATACTCCTTGTTGCTCTTGCCGATGTGCGATCAATGCTGCCTCCGTCACATCACCTTGGTCATCTCTTTCGTATGGAGCTCCGCCATCTCCTTGGCCAGTGTACATGGTAAGTGGGCCATGGCGAGCGTCGTCCTCCTGTTGTGGGGTCGGCCAGTCTGCAGTAGCCTGTGCCTCTGAATCTGGATACATGGGGTTTCGCTCGATCACAGCAAGATCGTTTGGTCCTCCGTTGATCCTGTTCTGAACGCTGGGCATCTGAGATACCGTTGTCCCCATCGGAGTCGTTACTCGAATAGCGTTAGGGTCATCCCTAGTACCGCATTCGATTCTATACCCTGGAGGAAGGAATGTATTGAAGCCTTGGATGAGCACTGGATTACCGGCAAACAATGTCGAGACTCGGTCGATGACCCCCGGGGTGTCAATAGCCTGGCTCTTGAAGTCTTTCATGATGTCGAGGAACTGGTTGTACACATCAGGTGAGTGTACAAACCGAACTTTGACCTGGTCCAAGTAACTCAACGCGTCATTCAGGATCGGCTGCTGCCCCTGTGAAAGAGCCGCTGCTCCATTTGGTAGTTGAGGCGTCAAAGCGTTACTAAAGCCTAGAAGGTTCTGCTGAGGCAGAACCTGTGTCACTTGTTGAGCAAAGGGTCTTAGCGAGTTTTCATTGGCCGCTTGTACGCCGTTGCCAAATACACTGCCAGGCCCGCTCAGAGCTCCGAGAGGAGCTTGTGATTGAGGTGGTGCGGCACCAACGGCATGCTGGTCGTTCAGGATGCCGTTGGGTCCGTGAAGTGTGGCCGGCACCCTTGATGCTATTGGCTGCTGGATTGGTATGGCGCTGGTATGAGTTTCGGGAGACGACTGGTGCTGTTCACGCTGCAGTTGCTCGCGCTGTTGCTGCTCGCGTTGCTGGTGTAGTATTTGATTCTCTTGATCATACCGTTGTTGTACCAGTACGTCCTGCTGCATTACTTGCTCTCGCATTCGCTCGGCTTCGAAGTCACGCTCGTTCATTGCTGATGGAGGCGATTGTTGCTGTTGGAGCGTGGGGCCCAGGGTTGGCAAGGTGTAACCCGGGGCTTGGACAACATGTTGTTGCATCTGTGGGGGTGACTGCTGTTGCTGTTGCGCCGGTGGGCGTGCAGCTTGAAGCGACAAGGCTTGAGGTAAACTTTGAGGATTTGGGAGATGATGGCTGTTCGGCGGGTGTGAGAAGAAAGGACCTAGGTTGACCATGTTAGTGTCCGCCTCCACAGCCAACAACTGGTGTTCTGGGTACAAAAGGTATGAGTCCTACCAGTCTGGTGCATTATGGAAGGCCCGTTCATTTGTGATGGTGCAGGCTGATGCATTGATTGCGGTTGTCTTGAAGCATTTCGATTAGCAAAAAATTAAAGACAAGCCATATTTTTGACTGGGGACAGTTGCGGTTGGAGTATATAGGGTATAGCAGCTTACCCAAAAGCTCCCGTCTGCCTCTGCTGCCCTTGTTCATGTTCATTGTTTGGTGGAGGTGCCCCACCTCCTGGCGCAGGTGGCCAGCCGCTGCTGTTCTGTGGGTTCATGTTAAGACTAAGAGGGGCTCCGCTGCTGGGAAGCCAAAGGATCAGTATGTATGTTTCTGACCTGGTAAAGGTCGAGAAAGCAGGTACAATACTTTTACTCTTTGCTCGTCGAGCCCCAAACATCCATGAAGGCAGCAAACAGGTGTCTTGACTGTGGTAAAGAAAGCTCGTGCCGGCGATCTGCGCCCTTTACGCCGCTTTGCGACGCGCTTTGGTGTTCTCGCGATCGAAGGTACAGATAGTATGCTCACTCGACAAAGACAACCACTGTACAAATAAGCTGCAGTTGCAATGTGTGTATTTGCTGAAGCTGTGCGCAAAGAATACGATCCGGCCGCCGGATGGAGCGTTATTTTAAACCTTAGAACTAAAAGCTGTCAGTTCCGCGCTTACTAACCCTTTTTGGCCAAGGAGTTAAGAAAAAGCATATGTACAATAGCACTCTGTCAATAAGTGGGCTTCACTTTGCTGTTCCGGCTTCATGTTGTGTGACACTAGCTCATGTTCCCCAAACAGATAGCTACATGCACAGATATTCACACAATGTCGTATATTTTCTACGCAAGTTGCGCATCCAAAAGCGCAATGCTTTGTGTCGCTCAGAATGCGCCTGTTGACCAAACTCGGTAGAACCCAAGTATATTGAATCAAATGGAAAGCCATAGTCGAGTGACCTAGACTCAATTTCCGCTTCCTGCTCCATCTGAATAATATCGTTATCATGAACGGTGCCCAGCACCTCACCCTACTCATAATTGAGATATCCCTTCAAGACCCATACTTCCCCGTTCGATACCTCGTTCGCTATACTCGAGACCTCAATGTTCCCAGGTTGTACCTGCGCGTGGTCAGCATCACGCATTGCCCTCATCACAGCAATGGTAAATACATACCACTTTGATCCCATCTTTGCTCTCCCACCAAACCTGCCCTTCGCCCATCGACTCGACCTTCTCACCTTCCTTCCAAGGAGACACCGGTACAATATGCGCTTCCGAGAATCTCCTCAGATTCCTAGTCGCCCTGTCCTCCCCACTCTGACCCTCGTATGCGTTCGCGCCTAGCTCACTATAGTCTTTCGGGTCCTCCCACGGCTTGCGGGGCAGCTTCTGCAACGCTGCGTTTGAAGGCGCAAGCACAGTAGTATTCTGGCCCTGATCATTCAGTCGCTTAGAGATGCTATCAATATCGCGCGTGAAGCCGGCGAATATGCTGATGATGCGCTCTTTGCCTATGACGTCTGATATACTCAGGCCATCTACGCCGGCGGATGGCGTATCGTCTGACGGAGCGTCCTTTGAAGATTCAGGCAGGATGTTGGGGATGTTCATGATTGGGTTTTGGTGTATGGCGCCTTGAGGGGTAGGGTTCGAGGGGTTGTTGCGGAAGAAGTTAGGGAGGACGAGCTGTGTGGTGGCTGTACTGGCCAGGAGGGTGATCGTGAGAAAACAAAAAGTGGCTGTGGACTTCATGATCGTGTGGCGGTGTTTATGTTGATGTGAGAGCTGTTGACCGTTAAGATGGCGCGAGTACTCGTATGACGTTTCGGGGGGCAGGACCAACGGGGTAAGGTCGCGTTAGTCCAAAAGCTAAACTGGGCAATGGCATCAGGCTAGCTATCAAAATAAGTGGCATTTGCGAGAGCCGAAGAGCGAGAGGATTTGCAGAAGAGCGGAACATTTATAGTAAACGCCCAAGATGAATCATGATTGAACAACTGATGTTTCCAGAGTGAGCGTGAATGCCAAATTTCCTGTGCGAATCCAGGGCATTCTGTATTATGACTGCACTGGCGTCCAAAATTACCACTTGTTCTGACATCAAGCCCGGAATCAAGCCGACTTGATTACAATCCAAACTGACGAGTCATGATAGCAGCACTGGACGATACTTTGACAGGAATACAGGATTACCGAGGGGTATCATTTGCTAGGACTGCACTTGATATATGTAGAAACTCAAGTATCTACATAAAGTACATCCCAAACGGTCGTGAAGACCCTCGTAGGATCACTGCAAAATCGGTTGATTAGGATTTGATAAGCTCTCCAGGCCCTTTCAACAGAGCCTAACGCACCATCTTCTTTCCTTTCGTTGAGCCATAGGCCGTTGCTACCGTCTTTCTTTCCCTTTCTCATTCAATGCTACCTTATGCCGTGGGGAATACCGCAAATCAGTAAGCCCAACGCCGTCAGATCCAACACAAGCGTGTCATAATGGGGGTATAGCGCGAGCCGATGAACGACATCCTATCTCTGACAAGCTTCAAGCTGACTTGGTGTAGTGGCAGTACCGGTGGTGTTGATCTCTGGAGCGCCACCACCTGGTGCGGCCCTATCAGTGCCATTATTGTTGTTCCTACGGAACGGATTGCTGGGCACGAGGGGTCCCCAGCCGCGCATTCGATGCCTCCAAGTGTTTGGTTCCTGTGTCTCAGCATGATCGATAGCAGCGGCAGCACGTTGATTTCCTGCGGGACGTAGTCGAGAAGGTCGTGCGAAGCCTCGAGAGGGGAAGCCGTATCGATCGCGCCCGTTGTTGCCATCGGTGAAACCGGTCATGAAACGACCAGGGAGTAACATTCTCGGCCTGCCGTCGCGGTGGCCCATGAAAGCATATTGAGGTGGATGTGGCATGTCCGTTCTAGCACCCGCAGGACGACGGCCGGTCTGGCGATCAGCCTCTGTAGCCGCTTCACCTTCTGGGCGTGGCTTGGGAACATAATAGTCAGCTTTGCAGAGAGGGCAGCAAGCGCGACGACTGGTAAGCCATGGGTCGAGACAGCTGGCATGGAATGCGTGACCGCATGTAAGACCGCGGACATCGTCATCGTCTTCAAGCGTATCCAAACATATTGCACAAGCGTCACCAGGGTTTTGGAGCATTTCTGCAGGCACTGCCATCTGAATTTGGTCATCGTCATCAATGTCGTCCTCAGCATGTTCCTCTGAGGTATTCTTCGACGCGGCTCCATTGGTGTTGGTCTTTGTTAAATCATTGATTGTGTCTAACTCCGTATCGGCTGCTTGCCTTTCTTCTATTCCAGTGGTTTGCGACTCGCCATGATTCGGTAAAATCTTAGACGCCTTCGTTGATAGTGGGCTGTCATGCTTTTCTTCCGACGGACGCTGTTCTTTTGGTGTTTCCGGCCTTGGTATGTCTTCAGATCTCCTTGCTGGTATGGCGCCTTCTGCGTTTCTCAAGCTGGCAGCTCTACTAGCAGTTGGAGCTGCAACACCGCCAGCTGTAGGTAGACCTTCTTCGGCGCGCGTAGTCGTCCAAGCCTTGTATTTCATCATTGGAAAGCGCTCATTGACCTCCTCCATCGACATCAGTTTTTTCTCCCTTCTTCGCCTATGTGTCCTGGGCAATACTGTCATGTCTATCGGCTCTCCGTTTTCGTCCTGCTGTGCCCGACGATTCCTCTGGTTGTATCTGAAGCAATATTTGACGCCGACGATGATCCTAGAATGAAAATTTAGCCAAACCTACTTCTCCTTTTGTTGATCTTAACACATCCACATACCATAGGTTAGTGAAGACCACACCGAAACCCAATGCGACGAAGAAGAGCAGGGGAGAGCTGGTCGGCCCTCCACCACCCCCACCTCCAGTCGTAGAGGTCGTTGCAGCGGGTGGGGCTGCAGCGCTAGGGGAGGGTGGTACCAAGCTGTTGATTGAAGTCGTAGTAGACATCGTTGTTGTCTGTAGGTGATCAATCGCTGTCTTTCATTGAAAAGAGGGTGAGCGTACTGAGCCTAGGAAGATGGACCTTTTTGTAGATAGAATTATGTATAGATTGTGTTACCGTCCCTGCGAGCTGGATTCGGTTGAAAACACTCCGGTCACCGTGACACAGCTCCTAGAGGCTTTGTCTCCAGCTAGATGGCTTTATCCTCCATCAAGTTTCTCCGGTGAAGTCGATATTGTAGCTGGCCACGCGATTTCAATGTGGCAAGCTGAAAGTTGATAGATGTATGGTGATGTGATGATGGTGACGCCAAACAGTCCGCAACTCAATCCCGTGTTTTCCGAGGGAACTTGTTGATCCCTGCTTTATTGCACTGACTACCGATTGACGGTAGCAAGCGACAGCTGCCAGGGGCGGTGATTAATTAAAAGATGATGATGGACTCCGAGTCGTCACCACTGTCGACTTGTCGACTTTGTTGTGGTGAACTTGTGGAATGGGAAAGCTGGGCGAAGACCAATTCAAGCGGCTGCTTTCCAACCTAACCACGGCAAGTCCCAAGCCCCGAAGCCAGCAGCCAGCCTTGAACTCGAGATCTGAGTTGATTTCGAAGCTTGAAAGATTCGACACCATTACAATCCTATACGCTTTGGTAGTTGGGACATTTGCGATATGATTGAAGCGAGATCTGGCAGAGATCCATGGCATCGAGCTCCGAGCTGAGGCACTCGCAAATCGCTTCTCGGAGAAAAAGGGCGGAGTTGGCGACATTTCCTGCTTTTTTTGCGGGGTGACCGCAAAATTCTTTGATTGGTTGGCTTCCATCGACAGGACGATCTTGTCCACATTTGGTCGTGTGCAACATCACACCACCAAATTATGAAGATTAGGTATCTTGTCGAGCTTCATCATACAGCATGGCTGACAGCAACGGCAAGGCCGCAAATCCGGTGGTCTTCTTCGATCTGGCTCTTGGAGGTACGTGGGCTTCTTATCTCCAGTGCATCCAACTGTTGGGATACGCCATGTCACAATGAGTTTCTAGATCTTTTTCCACTTTGGGTTCACTTTCGTAAAATGTGAAATGGATCGGAAGACTGTTTCTCCGTACGGAAGCTGTTCTCACGTCCTCCTTGATAAGGCTCCTAGATTCTTGCAAGCCTGCCTACATGAAATCAACATTGTCAATTTGATGCCGCGATATGGTCCATCGTGCGATCTGCATGACTATGACGCTCATAAACATTCCCAGGAGAGCCTCTGGGCCGTATCAAGATGGAGCTCTTCGCAGACGTGACTCCAAAGACGGCAGAAAATTTCCGTCAGCACTGTACGGGAGAAACCAAGAACGCTCAGAATCGTCCTCAAGGCTACAAAGGCAGCAAATTCCATCGAGTGGTGAGTAGATGTAAAATCCCCGAGTATCCTTTGGAGTCCCCTGACTCTTTGCAGATCAGAGACTTCATGATACAAGGTGGAGATTTCCTCAATGGCGACGGCACAGGCAGCACTTCTATCTACGGCTTGAAGGCATTCGCCGATGAGAACTTCGACTTAAAGCATGATGTAGCTGGTCTTCTTAGTATGGCTGTACGTTTTGGACTATGCTCCAGTCTCCACAGCTCGTGGCACAGGCGACCAACTAACGTTTCCGCTTTCTAGAATTCTGGTCCGAATACCAACGGCTGCCAATTCTTTATCATCACTGTGAGATCCATGTATTGGACGTTTCAATTGCGAACACTGGCTTAGTCCTAACGATTCAGGTCCCCACGCCATTCTTGAACGGCAAACACGTCGTTTTTGGTAAAGTCATCGACGGTATGGATGTTGTCCGTAAAGTGGAGAACACTCGTGTTCGAGGGGAGAGCAGGCCGGTTGCAGACATAGTGATTGCGCAGTGTGGGGAAATGTGATCGACAATGTGGTCAGGTAGAATAGAAAACCACCAATCCTTGGCGTCTGTGAGGCCGAGTCCCTAAGGTACGTAGGTGTACGTTCAAATCCTTGAGAGAATAATCTATTCGGTTGCTAATACGACTAGAGTGGACCTATGTAACGAAGTCGTATTGATAGTCTTTGGGTGATCCAATGTCTGGTTCCTTACGGATAAGCTGTTGTACTAATTACGCGACTTTGGATTTTGCCTTCCGCGTGAACATGTTTATGCCCTGGAAATGATAAAAGATCAGGCCAATAACGAGTTAACGTCATGGAGGTTGAGCGAACTAGCATTGCCCAATCAGGTCACGAACCCGAGGGTATGGTTCGCCCTCGAGATTGTGCACGTCGACGCATGGAGAAGCGGAATTTCGCTTCCCGCGGCACTGTCCCATTCCCTTGGTGTTCTGTCATATCTCTGATCAAAACGCAACTTCAGACCTCAACTCTAAGTATTTGTCTTCTGAGAATGTTACTCAGATCTGTAAGCCCAATCGGCCAGAAAGGCCTTCTGCCCTTTTCTTACCGACGACTTTTTGAACAAACTGGCTTCTGTAGAAGGCATCGAGGATGGCCGTACTCACTGAGGCATGGGACACTATCTCTGCGGACTCGAAATGAGGGCTTTCACACGACTCTGTGGAGAACGGAACAATCAAGGCATGGATCCCTCAAGAATTCATGATTTGATAGCAATCTCTGACATCATTATAGAGAAACCCAGTTCAAAACATCCTCCGAAAAACAGCAAAGAACCCATCAACCCTTCGAGACCACCTCATACATGTCTGGATTCGACAAATTGAATCCCGACCAAAAATTAGTGCGGATCGCTTCGTTCAAGAGCATGATCCACGCCGATAGCCATGCTGATATGCCTATGTTGCCACCGCAAGAACGAGAGGATTGGCTAGGACGGTTGGCACGGCTGGAGCAAGAGGTTAAGGATGCGGATACTTGGTATTACAAGATGTTCAGGACGATAGCTTGGGGGCCTACGCTGTTGATTAATGGGGTGCTGTGGTTTGGTGGTGCGCTTTTTGCTGCGATTTGGCCGTTTTGAGGGGTATGGTCAATCGTGGCTATGGAAACTGGTGAAATTGCACTTCTCATGCGTCCGCGCTCGCGCAAAATCTCTGCATTGACGCCGGTACCGGGAATGCACATCTTGATGCATACACTTTCTATTCAATCAAGCTAGGATACTCATCCCTGTCGGTATTGTCAGGCTTTGAAAACAGCTGTCCCAGGTTTTACATCAGTTTCAACGATTTATCCGGTCAAGCTAATAAAGGATTGGCCGCCAAGATTTCTATTCATTCAACCTCGCTCATAAGCAGAGGTATGTATTGAAGTCGATGTACGGATTATCAAAGTCGTCTATGACGAGGAATCTCAGGCCAGACAGACCCCCGTCAAGGGACCAGCTTTCCTACGAACAAGCAGATAAAACTCGTATGATTCGCGACCAGGTAGTACCTATCACAGACCGGAATTCCAAATCTTCAAAGTGGCTGTTGCGAGTAAGCGGACTGCCTGGTATTAAGGTTTATGTTGAGCTTCGAGTGGCCGCAGAGAAACTGCGTTCAAAGATGGTATAATCGTCCAAGTATCGAGTCCAGATTCTGTGAACATCTCCGAGCCAAACCTGCTTTGCGAATACCCGTAATGATAGACCTCCTCTGTTTCGTCAGTCTCAGCCTTGGTGCCATGGCATATCTTGGTGGAGGTGGGGCGCTCCTGTATACAAAAGGTGGCGTTTTGGAGATCTTGAATCTCCTTTACAAGATAGCAGCCAATGTATGCAAGGGAAGGGTATCGGATGGGGACCTTCATGGGCCCTGATTAAGGAGAATGACAACGGTGTTCTGGGCAAGAGGCGTAAAGCATCACTACTCATGCATGGATGTTCCTTAATACCATAGGTATACTGAGTGCAATGAATTTCTCCACTCAATATGATGACTAGGTCGTGCGAAAAATAGTGATATAGTAGGCCAACTCGAAAGACTGTTTCTGGTGCATCAATCAATTGCCCATCCCCTCATAAATAATTCCCACCAGAGAACCTCGACCCAAAATCCTTCGCCCGATTCAACATCTCCTTCTTCTGTGCATGCCCAACCTTCATGCCCAACCCAATATCCTTCTCCTTATCAAAAGCCCTCGTGCTCGGATCATCCTCTTTCTCCTTCGGCACAGTCTTCTTATGCTCACTATACAGACTCGTATTTCGATTTTTCTCATTATACTCCCGAATCCTCCTATCCGTCTCCCTCGCCTCTTCCATCTGCCGCGCATCCTTCTTATCCTCTATGCCTAGTTGTGCCGGTTTCTTAACGCCCATTATTTCATCCTCTACTCGCTGGCGCTTTTGCTCAGGTGTCTCGGTCCATAGAGCATCGCCTTCGCTTTTGCCAGCCGGTGCTTTGGAGCCTTTCCCGGTCTGGAATTTGCGATTCTTGAGCTTAGTGGGGTCAACGCGCGCGGACCAGTCGTCTGATTTCGGAGGTACAAGCATCCATTCTTCTCGCTGGGGCTTCTTGGCTGCTTCTCGCGCTGCTGACTCTTCTTCGGGCTTGTGCTGCCGCTTGGTCTCTTCTATTTGCTTGGTTGAGCCAGGCGGCGGAGGAAGCGAGGGACCGAAGTCGTCATCTGAGCTGTCGCTGTCTGCGTTCGGTTCTGGTACTGAGGGCGGGAGCTCCGATAGAGGGGCTGGAGGAAGTGCGGGGCCTATGACTCGGCGTGGTTTGGCATCGTCCAAGCTGGTTGAGGAGCTGCGCCGGCGCTTTGGTGGGGTGTCGTGTGCTTCGTCTTCCCGCTTGCGCTTGGCTTGGAGGTGGGGCGGTAGCTCTGGCCCAACCGTAGACATCTCGTATAAAGTGTTCCTTGTGCACACCGCGAATACTGCAATTCGGGTAGGTTGTGATGAAGCTGGGTTTGCTGCAAGCTTGACGTTGATGCAGGTGAATGCGGCTTGGCACTAGAAGCCGACAAAAATTTGCCCCTAGCTCAGTCGAGGCTCGCCGCTTTAGCGAGGGAGCCGGGTAAGTAGGGGTAATACGGCACTCGACCCCGGTGATATAATACCTTAACTAGATAATAAATGCTTTACGCTTATCCTTCTATTTATTAAACCTCCTACTTTTAGATATCTAATAAAGTACGCGCTCTCGTATAATTTATTTTAAAAGATTTTAGAGATAGCCGCCGAGGTAAAATATAAAGGAGAGTGGTACTTTTTTATCTTCCTTCTTTAATTGTTTCTTTAGATCAAGGTTATAACTTTTATTTTTATTTATTACCTTTATCCCCGATTATTCTATCTAGTACTCTATAATTATAAATTAATATAAATATAATATTTAAGGCCGCTAGCGTAGAGCTAGCGGTTTAGGTATTATAGTTCTAATCTTTTAAATCTTTCTAAGGAAAAGACCTATCGTTATTATAATATCGGGTTTAACCTCGGGACGTTTAAAAGAATTTAACGATAATAATATCGACTAAACCCCTTCCGACGACCCCCGCCGTAAAAATAATAACGAATTCGAAGGTATTACTACCCTCGAAGAGATTTTAAATATATAGTTTAAAGTTATTAAAGAAGAAAACCGTCGCCTTAAATAATAATAAAAGTTAAAAGTATTATAAATTTAAAATTAAAGATTACGTAATCTTACTATTTTTATACCTATTAACGGAGCGCTAGCGGAATTTATTATTTATAATAAAGATTCTTTAATTATTATACCTACTAGTAGAATAATAATAAATTTAATTATATTTAGTAGAGATATCTTTATTAAAGCGAAAATACTACGCTTTAATAAAATACGTTTTTATAAAAATATAAGCGAAGGTAAATATTTACGCTAGTTCCGCGACGTAAATATTAAATTTTTAATTAGTCCTAAATATTTTACTACCGATTATTTAAAGATTATATATTATATAAACTCGTTAAAGAGTGACTCTTTAACGTAATAATATAAATATTATAATTTATATAATTTAATTAATATTACGTTTAGCTTTTTTAAGAAGTTTCTTTTTAATTTAATAATAAATCTAGTTAACCGCCGTCTTCTTATTTATAAAAAGTAGGAGGAAATTAAATAATAATCTTACTAAAAGATATTATTATTTAAAGTTTATTTTAAAGAAATAAAGGCCTAGTTACCCCCGTTTTAAAGGAGTATAAAGTAAATTTCTTCTTAACTAAATTTAAACCTAAATTTAAGAATAAGATTCTTAATACCGGTAGTATATTTATTTAAAGGGAAGAAATTCTTATTTAAGTTATTATATAAAAAAAGAATCTAAAATATATATAGTTAATAAATAATTTTAATTTTAATTTAAGTTCCTAATTAAAGAACCCTAATAAAGGAAAATTTATAATAAACCGAATTACTAAGCCTAACGCCGGCGATAATATTAAATAAATATATTTAAAGGAGAAGAGTAATAAACGTAAAACTAATACTACTAATTCTTTATATAATAAGATTATTTATTATTATTATAGAGTAGAAGGCTATATTAAGCCTAAATATCCCGATATAAATAAACTAGTTATAAACGTCCGGGTATAATATTAATAAAAAACGATTAAGCCTAATTTACGCCTCGGAAGAAAAGTAAAAAAAACGATTAATAGAAATATACCTTTTTATTCTTTCTAAGGGTTAGATTACTCTTTAAAATAAAATTAAATAACTTATTACCTTAATTAACTTTAGAGCGTGGATTAATTTAATTTTATTACGGTTCGTTATTAAAAATAATTTAGAACTTTATAACACTACTTTATTATTAACTAAAGTAATTAATAAGTAAAGTATATATTGTTATAATACGTATTAATTAGATTATTAAATAATCGATAATTAGGGTTAAAGACGTAAATATAATATTTTATTCTATATTATAAACTTTAAAGATTTAGATATTATTCTAGATATACCTAAATTACGTTAATTAAAGATATTAATTAATTTTAAAGCGGACTAATAGCGGTTTAAAATTAATTCTAGTAATTTATAAATTAAAGAACCGGCTAAATTCACTAGTAGTTTTAAAAATAAACCGAATATATTCGCGGTTATATATACTACGGTAGTATAAAGTAAATAGGAAGAACTTCCTAACCTAAAGATTCCTAAGAAATTTATAAAGTTTTATAATATTTTCTTTTAATAAGAAAGCGAGTACCCTACCTATTTTTAAATAAAGAGATTATATTATTAAAATAAAAGTTAATAAAGAACCGCCTTATAAATCTCTTTATAATTTATTTTAAACTAAATTATCGGAGCTACGGTATTATTTAGAATCTTTATTTTATAAAGACTAGATCCGTTATTTAATCTTTTTAGTTAAAGTATTTATTCTTTTTATATTTAAAAAGGATAGTAGGTTATATTTTTACGTAAATTACCGGGGTTTAAACGCGGTAATAATTAAGAATCGATACCCGCTACCCCTAATCACCGAGATATTAGACCGTTTATATAATTTTAAAATCTTTACGAAGTTAGATTTAAAGGATATTTATTATAAAATCTAGATTAAAGAAAGCGATAAATAGAAAATTATTTTCCGAATTTACTATAATTACTTCGAATATTTAATTATACCTTTTAGGCTCGTTAACGTACCGGCGATATTTTAAATTTATATTAACTATATATTTATAAATTTAGTAGATATAACGTATATAGTATATCTAGATAATATCCTAATTTATAGTACTAATCCGGCGGAATATTAACGGTATATTAAATAAGTATTTAAATAATTATATTAATTCTAGTTATTTATTAACTTTAAGAAGTACTAATTTAGTACCGAAACGGTCGAGTTTTTAAATTTTATTATATTTATTAATAGGGTAGTTATGGACCCGGAACGCGTTAAAACTATTAAGGAATAACTTTAACCGAAAATATATCGGGAGGTATAAATCTTTTTAGACTTCGTTAACTTTTATAGGCGGTTTATTTATAATTATTTTAATATAATTATACTATTTACTAGCTTATTTAAGGAAAATAAAATAAGTAAGAAAATAAGTCCGTTAGAATAAATAAACGGCGCTACGGAAGTATTTTAGATTTTACGAGATATATTCGTAAACGCGTCTTTTCTACATTATTATAATCTAATTAAATAATTATATATAAAAACGGATACTTCTAACTTTAGCCTTAACTTTATATTATTATAATAGGATAAAAATAGTTATTAGCGTTTTATAATATTTTAATTACGGAAATTAAATCCCCTAGAATAAAATTATAAAATTTATAATTAAGAATTACTCGTTATTATAATAGTAATAAAATAATAAAGATACTACCTAGAAGGTAGCCTTTATTATATTAAAATCTAAACTAATTATAATAATTTAAAGAGTTTTATAAAATAGAAGGAGTTAAATTTTAGGTAGGCCCGCTAGGTATTTAAATTAACTACCTATAACTTTAAGATCTTTTATTATATTAAGAAATTAAATCTTACCGATATATCGTTACGGCGCTTTAATTATAAGGGAGTATCGCCGTTAAATATTAAATTATTATTAATATTTTAGAATAAACTTACTCTTTAGATTAACGGTTAATTATCGGAAGAAAATAAGAAAATAAAAATAGTTATAATCTCTACTTTTTAAATTATAAAGTTAAAAGTAGTAATTTTAAAACGGGATATTATAGTAGTATTTAAAAGTATATACGATAATCCTAAAAGGCCTATTAAAATATGAATTCGGGAATTATAAACCTATATACGCTTCGGATTGGCGTGGGGATCCCCAAAGGGAATGCTGGCGTGGGGTGGGGTGGGGTAGGGCGTAGGGTGGGGATCGCGGTTCGATCCCCACTCCAAGCTGGGGTGGGGTGGGGTGGGGATCCCTTGGGGATCCCCACAGCGCCAAGGCGGATT